>Ga0307513_10000483_pt1 | contig 57234 bp, 46 predicted proteins | sample 15_EM_MG_FD_202174 | JGI IMG/M metagenome (GOLD analysis project Ga0307513, IMG submission 202174) | Populus trichocarpa ectomycorrhiza microbial communities from riparian zone in the Pacific Northwest, United States - 15_EM | ecosystem: Host-associated > Plants > Roots > Unclassified | place...
TATGAGGGGCTCCTCCGCCTTGCGAGCCACTCGACCGGGCGGCTCCTCGCTCGGACGAAGATCCACCGGACAGGCCCTAAGCTTCGTGGGATGGCTCGGTACCTCGATGTGCACCCGGACAATCCACAACCTCGCCTGATCACCCAGGTCGGCGAGCTGATCCGCGGCGGCGGGTTGATCGCGTACCCGACCGACTCCTGTTATGCGCTGGGCTGCAAGATGGGCAACCGCGAGGGGCTGGACCGGATCCGGGAAATCCGCCGGTTGGCCGACAAGCACCACTTCACCCTGATGTGCGCGGACTTCGCCCAGCTCGGCCAGTTCGTCAAAGTGAGCAATGCGGTGTTTCGGCTGGTCAAGGCCGCAACCCCGGGCAGCTATACGTTCATCCTGCCGGCCACCAAGGAAGTGCCGCGGCAACTGCTGCACCCGAAGAAGCAGACGGTCGGAGTGCGGATCCCGAAGCACACGGTGACCCAGGCGCTGTTGGCCGAACTCGGCGAGCCGCTGCTGTCCAGCACGCTGCTGATGCCCGACGACGAAGAGCCGCTCACTCAGGGCTGGGAGATCAAGGAGCGGCTCGACCACCAGCTCGACGCGGTGGTGGACTCCGGCGACTGCGGGCTCGAGCCGACCACGGTGATCGACCTGTCCGGTGACGAACCGGAGATCCTCCGCGTCGGCGCCGGTGATCCCTCCCGGTTCGAGTAACCGCTTACCGGGATCGGCGGACCGCCGGACCCGGACCGGGCCGATGGTTCGGCCGGGCCGGCCTGCTTCAGGCGGGCAGGTGTGACCGCGACCAAGACCGCGCTGAGCACGAGAATCACCAGCGCAAGGGCAATTTCGGCTCCCACCGCCGCACGCAGCCGACGCCGATCGGTGTCCGTGAGCTGCCGCCCGGGCGTTGGTCCGAGATCGGCGGCCGGCAGCGACGCCCCGCTGCTGGTGACGGGTTCGAGACGACGGCCGGGTCGGGAGAGACTCTGCACGACTCGCCGGCTTCGATCGCCCACCAGCAGGATGAGCCCGACCGCCGCGAGCTTGAGCAGCAGGATCCGGCCGTACTCGGTCTGCCACAGCAGGGGCACGGAACGCACCTGCTGCCAGGCCTGGAAGCACCCGGTGGCCACGAGCACGCAGACCGCTGCGTAGGCCGTCCTGGAGAAGATCGGCAGGGCGTCGGCCAGCTCCTCCGCCCGCGCCGAGGGCAGCATCACGAACGCCAGCATGGCCACCCCGCCGAGCCAGAGCGCCATGGCTCCCACGTGCAGCATGTCGCTGAGGACAACCGCGGTGGGTTGGGTGCCGCTTTCGGCGTGCCCGCTGCCGGAGTACCCGATCAGCAAAGGGATCGCCAGCGCGAGACCAAGACTCTCGGCGCCCCGCCGCTCGTCGTCCGCTCCGGTCACGATGCTCCGGAGCAATCGATTCGCGATCGGGATCAGGGCGATGAGCGCGATCAGGCGCAGGACCAGGACCTTGCCCACTGGAAGGCGCAGCGTTTCACCGAACGTTCCGAGCGAGAACATGGCCGGCGGACCCTGCTCCGAGCCGTAGGGGCCGAGCAGGAGCAGGCTCAGGACGGTGCCCACGGCCGCCGACAGCCAACCCAGCCGGAGCAACCGCCGGGCACGGTTGCTGCCGGCTCCGTTCGGCCAGCAGGTGCTGATGAAGATCAGGCCACCGAGGACGGCCAGGCCGCAGAACGAGAGCCAGCGGCCCAGGCCGTAGAGCAGACCCACGGCCGGGTTCGACCCCGAGTCGCCGGCCGGCAACCCGTTGACGCCGACCAGTGGCCCCGCGCCGACCACGAAGGTGAAGGCACCGCTGACCGGATGACCGTCCTGGGAGATGATCCCGAAGCGCACGGTGTAACTGTCGTCCGGGACCGAGGGTCGCAGCCGGACCATGACTACGGTGTTCTTGTTTCCCGGGTGGAAGGCGACGCCCGCTTCGATGTGCCTGCCCTCGCGGTTGACGACCTGAATCGATTGCCGGCGCAGTAGGACGAGCTCGCCGAAGGTCAGGCTGACGGTCCCCGGTGCCTGCTGCAGCCGGGCGCCGTCTGCCGGACTCGTCGATTCCAACTCCGCATGGGCCGCGGCCGGGCCAGCGGTCAGAAGGCCGCCGACGAGCAATGCGCCGACGGTCGCGACGACCAGCGCGGCAATGCGCTTCCCGTGCCCGGCTATGGCGTGACCGGCTTGGTCTTCGCCGCGGTCGCCGTCGTCCGGTCGCCACGGTTGGCTCTGTGGTACAGGACGATCGCCACGATCATCGGGATCGTGACAATCGTGTTGTAGAACAGGTGCAGTTCGACCCGCGGAAAGATGGTCTGCAGCAGACTGGTGGGAACACTTCCACCGAAGAAATTGGTGTTGGTCGAGGCCTGGATGAGCAGCAGCAGGTGCTCCAGGTGATGCCAGACCTGGATGATGAGCGCGACGTTCCACCAGGTGCGGGCCGCCCCGGAGAAGCCGCGTCGCAGGATGAAGAGCCCGATCAGCATGATCAGTGCGTAGCCGTAGTGCATCCACTCGCTGCTGACGAGCCAGGGAAAGTACTGGCCGAGGACGCCGCGCGCTTCGGGGCGTTTCCAGCCCAGTCCCCAGATCTGAATGGCCTGGACGATGTGCTCCGCCCAGTGCGCGATCACGATCGCCATGAAGACGTTGAGCGCCGTGCTGTGGTATCTGCCGTTGAGGGCATCCAGCGGGTGCGGGCGGGAGCGCCCGAGAGTCAGCGAAGCAGTTGACATGTCATTTCCTCCAAGAACCTCCAGAAGCGGCACCAGAGCCAGGATGCCGAGCCGGGTCGATGCGTTCTTCTCCCGGATTGCGCCGCTGACGCCGATTGCCGGGCGCCGGAAGCTGACGGCTCGGTGATTGCCGCTGCCCGAGTGCTCCCCGAGTGCTCCCCGAGCGCGGGCGGCGCCGGTCAGCCGGTAGCGTTCAACCCGCTCGAGCCCCACGATCGGAAGGCCCTCTCATGACCGACCTGACCGCCGTCCCGCGGCTGGAACTGCTGCCCGCCGTCGACGTCAGCGATGGTCAGGCGGTCCGGCTGGTGCAGGGCGAGGCCGGCAGCGAGACCGGCTACGGCGACCCGCTCGAAGCCGCCCTGGCCTGGCAGCAGGCCGGCGCCGAATGGATTCACCTGGTCGACCTGGACGCGGCGTTCGGCCGCGGTTCCAACCGGGAGTTGCTGGCCGGGGTGGTGGCTCAGGTCACCGCGCTCGGCGTCAAGGTGGAGATGTCCGGCGGGATCCGGGACGACGCCAGCTTGGCCGCCGCGATGGCCACCGGTTGTGCGCGGGTGAACCTCGGGACCGCGGCACTCGAGGACCCGGACTGGACCCGGGACGCGATCAAGCGCTTCGGCGACCGGATCGCGGTCGGCCTCGACGTTCGCGGCACCACGTTGGCCGGGCGAGGCTGGACCCGCGAGGGCGGCGACCTCTGGGAGACCCTGGCCCGATTGGACGCCGACGGGTGCGCCCGGTACGTCGTCACCGATGTCACCAAGGACGGCACCCTGCGCGGGCCGAACCTGGAGTTGCTCCGCGAGGTGGCTACCCGCACCGACAAGCCGGTGGTGGCCAGTGGCGGCATCTCCAGCCTGGCCGACCTCGAAGCGCTGCGCAGCCTGGTGCCGCTCGGCGTCGAGGGTGCGATTGTCGGAAAGGCCCTCTACTCGGGAGCTTTCACCCTGCCGGAGGCCCTGGATGTCGCCGGCCGCTGAGCCGCCGGGCAGCGCTCTGCCGCCGCGCGAAGCCAGCGACTCGGCGGGGGTGCCATGGGCCGGTCGGACGCTCACCGGGCAACCGTTCGCCGGGGATGACGGGACGACGGACGCCGGGCTGCTCGCCGCCCTGACCGGTTGGCGGGAGACCGGCGACGCGGCGGCCTTGACCGACGTCGTCCGGGCCTGGGCGCCGACCCGGGTGCTGGTGCCGATCGTCGCGGTGCTCGGTGAAGGAGACGAGGTCCGGGCCGCGGCCGAGCACGGTCAGGGCGACAAGAGCGCGGACATGGCCCTGGTCACGATCACCGGCCGGGACGGTCGGCGGATTCTGCCCACGTTCAGCAGCACGGCAGCTCTCGCCGCCTGGAACCCCACCGCTCGGCCGGTGCCGGTGGAGGCTGCTCGAGCCGCACAGGCCGCCGTCCTCGAGGGATGCGACGTGATCGCGATCGATCCGGCCGGCCCGATCGACTGCCTGTTGCCCCGGCCGGTGGTCTGGGCGGTGGCGCAGGGCCGGGATTGGCTGCCGCCGGCCGAGGATCCCGAGGTGCTGGCCGCCGTCGCTGCGATCGCGACGCGGGTGCCGGGGCTGGTCGCGCACCGCTGCGAACCGGATGGAGTGGCCGGGCTGACCGTCGTGCTCGGTCTGCCGCTCGGGCTGGACCCCGATCAGGTGCAGCAACTCGCCGGCCGGGCATCGCAGTTGCTGGCCGCCGACGACCTGGTGGCGGAGCGTGCCGATTCCCTCCGGCTCACCATCCGCACGGCCTGACCTTCGCCAAAACCTAAAGCTCGCCAGCACTTTGGCAACGGGAGCAGAGTCCCCAGAAGGTCACGTCGGCGGAGTCGATGACGAAGCCGTGACTGTAGCTGTGATCCGGGTTGAGACACGGAGAAGCTTGGGGAACACCCTCGATGTCGTCGACCGCACCGCAGCTGCGACACACCACGTGGTGGTGGTCGTTCCCGGTCTGCCGCTCGAACAGGGCGGGCGAGCCGGCGGGTTCGATCCGCCGGACCAGGCCGGTGCGGCAGAGCGCGGCCAGAACGTCGTAAACCGCCTGAGTGGAAACGGTGCCGAGACGCTCCCGAACGGCGCGGGCCATGGTGTCGGCGTCGATGTGCGGGCGATCCGCGAGCACTTCCAGGACAGCCATCCTGGGTGCCGTCACGCGCAAGCCGGCCGCCCGCAACAGGTGCGTTGATACACCCTGCGCGGCGACCGGACTCTCCTGCGTCACGCGCTCAGTTGATCAGACTTACTGGATTCGTTCAAATTTTTGAGTGGCTCCGAAACTCAGAGGCAAACTGTCGGTGGTTCAGGCGAGGATGCATCCATGTCCATCGTTGCCTACCGCCACGTCCTTGCCCTCCCGGGGGTCCTCCGACTGCTCGGCTTCGCCGTCCTGGCCAGGGTTCCGCATGCCGCTTCCAGCGTGGTGATCACGCTCTATGTGGTGCTCGGGATGGGCCGGGGATACGCGGCCGCCGGGCTGGTGGCTGCGGCGGCGACGATCGGGACGGCGATCGGTGCGCCGTGGCGAGGTCGGGCAGTGGACCGGGTCGGGCTGCGCCGGGCGCTGCTGCCGTCGGTGGTGGTCGAGGCCGGGACCTGGGCGGCCGTCCCGTTCCTCGGGTTCCATGCCCTATTACTGACGGCCTTCATCTCCGGTGTGATGGCGGTGCCGATCTTCACCGTGGTCCGGCAGTCGCTGGCGGTGCTGGTCCCGCTCCCGCAGCAACGCACCGCCTACGCGCTGGACTCGATCGGCACCGAGCTCACCTTCATGGCCGGGCCGGCGCTCGCCGTGCTGTTGGCCACCCAGTGGTCGACCACCGGCACCGTATTCGCCGTGGGTGCCACGCTCGCGTTGGCCGGGCTCGGGCTGATGATCTTCAACCCGCCGACCCGAAGCGCGCTGGGCGTGGATCACGTGGTGGACGAAGGGCGCGGGGTGGACGAAGGGCGCGGGGTGGACGAAGGGCGCGGGGTGGACGAAGGGCGCGGGTTGGACGAGGGGCAGGCCGTGGCGGCCGGAAAACAGGCCCGAGCGCTGCTCCGGAGCCCAGCCCTGCTGGCGGTGCTGGCCGTCACCGCGGTGTCGCTGGCCGTGCTGGCCGGTACCGACGTCTCGATCGTCGCGCACGTCCGGGCCGATGGCGACGTCGGCCTCAGCTGGGTGGTGTTCGTCGCCTGGTCGCTGGCCTCGCTGGTCGGCGGGGTGGTGTTCGGTGCGACCCACCGGGCGGTGCCGCCGTATCTGTTGCTGCTGGGGCTCGGCGTGCTGACCATCCCGGTCGGTTTCGCCCCGAGCACCTGGTGGCTCGCGGTGGCGATCGTGCCGGCCGGGTTCCTCTGCGCACCGGCGATCAGCGCCACCGCGGCCGCGATCAGTCGGCTGGTGCCGGAGGCCCGCCGGGGTGAGGCGATGGGTTGGTACGGCTCGGCGATGACGCTGGGGATCGCCGCCGGGACGCCGGCCGCCGGGACGGCGATCGACCTGCTCGGGCCGTGGGCCGGGTTCGCCCTGCTCGGCAGCGTCGGGGTGGTCGTCGCACTGATCGGCCTGCTGCTGATACCCTGGGGAACTGACCGACCGGGTTCTGTGGAGCCCGGTGCGCCAAGTGGAGTCTCTCCCACCCGTCGTCTGACCGTTTCGATGTAAATCATCGATCAGTCTGAAGGCGTCGGGTCCGGTCCATTTCACCCTTCGGGGTGGAATAGCTTCGCCCTTCACGGGGTGAGGCAGCATGGCAGCTGTTTTGCCGTGCGGCCGTTCTGAGGCTCCCGCGCGCCCGCGCTCGGGAGCCTCTCCTGTGTGCCGGTGGTCTTCGTGACGGCATGAAGGAGTACCACATCAGCGAGCCCCGGATTAACGACCGTATCCGCGTCCCAGAGGTGCGGCTGGTCGGCCCGAACGGGGAGCAGGTCGGCATCGTCCGGGTTGAAGACGCGTTGCGTCTCGCCCAGGAGGCCGATCTCGACCTCGTCGAGGTCGCGCCGCAGGCCCGACCGCCGGTCTGCAAGCTCATGGATTTCGGGAAATACAAGTACGAGTCCGCGATCAAGGACCGTGAAGCGCGCAAGAACCAGGCGCACACGGTGCTTAAAGAGATCCGACTTCGGCTGAAGATCGACCCGCATGACTACGGGACGAAAAAGGGCCATGTCGAGCGCTTCCTGAACGCGGGCGACAAGGTCAAGGTCATGATCATGTTCCGTGGCCGCGAGCAGTCGCGCCCGGAAATGGGTTACCGACTGCTCCAGCGGATGGCGGCCGACGTGGCTGAGCTCGGCTACGTCGAGAGCACGCCGAAGCAGGACGGCCGAAACATGATCATGGTCATCGGCCCGCACAAGAAGAAGGCCGAAGCCAAGGCCGAGCAGAAAGCCACCCGGCCGCCGCGCGTCCGGGAGATCGACGACGATGAGATGCGTGACGACTCGGACGAGTTCGAGACCGAGGGCCGGACCGACGTGGCTCCGGTCGCGGCCACCGCCACGCCGCCGACGCCGCCGCAGGCTCCGAACACGAATCCGGCGGATGGCCCCGTGGCCACCGAGGACGAGCCGATCTTCGTGAAGCGCGCCACCCCGCCGCCGTCGGCTGCTCCGGCAGCCGGATCGTCCTACTCGTCGCGGCCGCCGTCGTCCTCGTCCTCGAGTCGACCGCCGTCGTCCTCGTCGTCGAGCCGCCCGCCGTCGTCGTCGTCCGGTTCCCGGCCGCCGTCAACCGGGCGTCCGTTCTCGCCGTCCGGTCCGCCGTCGTCCCCCTCGAGCCGTCCGCCGTCGTCCGGTTCGTCCGGCCCGTCGTCGTCCGGCTCGACCGGTCCCTCGTCCTCGGGTCCCTCGTCGTCGGGGTCTTCGTCCCCGTCGTCGTCCGGTCCGACCGCGGCACCCACCTCTGCTCCCGCGAGCAGGCCGTCCCCGGCTCCGGCCACGCGTCCTGCTCCGGCTGCTCGACCCGCGCCGGCTCCCGGTTCGGCTACCCCCGGTACGGCACCCCGTCCCGGTCCGAGCGTGCGACCGATGCCCGGTCCGCCGCCGAAGCCCGGCCCGGCCCGTCCGGGTCCGAGTCCGGCGGCTCCGGCCCAGGCACCGAGCGCTACCCCCAGTCCGACCCCGAGCCCGGCTGCCAGCCCGGCTCCGAGTCCCAGTCCCAGGCCGAAGAAGGACGCCCCCAAGGCTGCCGAGTCCGAGCAAGCCGCCGCCGACGCCTGACGGCGACAACGAACGGGTGCTCCGGAGCCCCCCGGCCCCGGAGCACCATCTACCCGCGCATCCGCGCGGATCAACGAGGAGACAGACGTGCCGAAGATGAAGACGCACAGCGGTGCGAAGAAGCGCTTCAAGGTGACAGGCAGCGGCAAGCTCATGCGTGAGCAGGCCAACCGCCGTCACCTCCTGGAGGGCAAGGCCACGACGCGGACGCGTCGCCTGGCTGCCGACGTCGCGGTGTCGCCTGCCGACGCCAAGAAGGTCAAGCGCATGCTCGGTATCTGATCCTCGCCCGCCCCTAGCGCCGACGATCAGATCGGCGCATTGAACAAGGAGACTCCACGTGGCACGCGTGAAGCGGGCAGTAAATGCCCAGAAGAAGCGTCGCGAGATTCTCGAGCGCGCCAGCGGTTACCGCGGGCAGCGCTCGAGGCTGTACCGCAAGGCAAAAGAGCAGGTCACCCACTCGCTGGTCTACTCGTACCGGGACCGCCGGGCGCGCAAGGGCGACTTCCGCAAGCTCTGGATCCAGCGGATCAACGCCGCTGCCCGGTTGAACGGGATGACGTACAACCGGTTCATCCAGGGCCTCAAGGCTGCGGAGATCGAGGTCGACCGCAGGATGCTGGCCGAGCTCGCGGTGAACGATGCACCGGCGTTCGCGACCCTCGTCGTGGCGGCGCGCGCAGCGCTCCCGGCGGACAGCAACCAGGGCAGCAGCAACGCTGCCTGACCAGCCCCGGAGTGCACCGCGCGACGGTGACCTGGGTATCGGTGACGCAGCGATGACCGCAGTGATGACAACGAAGCCAGCACTACTCGCAGCATGCAGCCGGTGATTTCGGAACGCCCGGAGCAGGTGCTGCTGTCCAATCCCCGATCCGATCGGGTGAAGGCAGTGGCCAGGCTCTCCGGGCGTTCCGCGCGTTTGCGGGCCGGCCGGTTTGTGGTCGAGGGACCGCAGGCGGTCCGCGAGGCCGTGACGTCCATGGTTGATGGGCGGGCGCCCCTTGATGGTCGGATCGCCGGGGGCCGGGTCGCGGGTGATAACCCTGTCGCGGGTGATGGCGCTGGTGATGGCGCTGGTGATGGCCGGGGCGCTGGGGCGGATCGAAACGAGCGACTCCCCGGTGCGATCCGCGAGCTGTATGCCACGGCGGAGGCGGCGCAGCGGCACCCGGAGATCGTCGAGGCGGCGGCCGCGGCCGGGGTCTTTGTCCGGCCGGTCACCGACGAGGTGCTGACCGCGATGTTGGCGGACGGCGGCACGCTCAGCCCGCAGGGGTTGCTCGCAGTCTGCGATCTGATCACCGTGGACCTGGATCCGGTGTTGCGTGCGCGGCCCGCGCTGGTCGCGGTGCTGTCCCAGGTGCGCGACCCGGGCAACGCCGGCACCGTGATCCGAGCCGCCGACGCCGCCGGGGCGGACGCCGTGGTGATGACCGACGCCAGCGTCGACGTCCACAATCCGAAGGCGGTCCGAGCCACCGCCGGCAGCCTGTTCCACCTCCCGGTGGTGGCCGGGGTGCCACTGGCTGCGGCGCTGGCCGGTCTGCGCGCCGCCGGCCTGCGGGTGTTGGCGGCGGACGGGGCCGGCGCGATTGACCTGGACGACCTGTCCGACGCGGCCGAGACCGACCCGTCCGCGCTTCTCGCCGGGCCGGTGGCCTGGGTGTTCGGCAACGAGGCCTGGGGTCTGCCGGAGGCCGACCGGGCGCTGGCCGATGCCGTGGTCCGGGTTCCGGTGCACGGTCGAGCCGAGAGCCTCAACCTCGCCACCGCGGCGACGGTCTGCCTCTACGCCACCGCCCGCGCCCAGCGCCGCGCCGCCCGCCGCATCCAGCACCCCTAACGCCGCCGCACCCGGCCAAGTCCCAAACCCCCGCCACCTCGACACGCGTAACCTCGGTGGGAGGCCTTCCAGCAGCCAAATCCCCGGGGTTGCGCGTGCCTGAGTGGCGGCGCCTCTGCCCACCCGGTGCTGATCAGGCAAGCGTTCGCGGTCCACGGGCGCAACCGTCATCCCCGGTGCTAACCCTTGGATCAAGGCCGACCAGGCGAGTGGGCGGGCATGGTCACTGCGGGGAAGGCGGGGCGGAAAAAGCGGGTGACTGAGTCTGAAAGAATGAAGCGTGCCCGGAACCAAGGATTACGACCCAGTAGAGGTTGCTGCGCTGTCCGAGAACGAGCTGAACCGATTCGTCGCCGAAGCCCTGGCTGCGATCGCCAAGGCCGCGGATCTCGACCAGCTGAAGCAGGCCCGCCTGGACCACACCGGCGACCGCAGCCCGCTCGCCCTGGCCAACCGCGAGATCGGTGCGCTGCCGCCGGCTGCCCGGGCGGACGCCGGTAAGCGGATCGGCGCTGCCCGCGGCGAGGTGAACCGAGCGCTGGTCGCCCGGCAGGCTGAACTGGAGATCGAGCGCGACACCCGGGTCCTGGTTGAGGAGTCGGTTGACGTCACGCTGCCGGTCGACCGGCAGCCGGTCGGCGCCCGGCACCCGCTGGAGACCGTGTCCGAGCGGATCGGCGACATCTTCATCGCGATGGGCTGGGAGATCGCCGAGGGCCCCGAGGTCGAGGCCGAGTGGTTCAACTTCGACGCCCTGAACTTCGACCCGGACCATCCAGCTCGGCAGATGCAGGACACCTTTTTCGTCGACCCGCCGGAGAACGGCCTGGTGCTGCGCACGCACACGTCGCCGGTGCAGGCCCGGACGATGCTGGAACGCGGCGCCCCGGTCTATGTGGTCTGCCCCGGCAAGGTGTTCCGCACCGACGAGCTGGACGCCACCCACACCCCGGTGTTCCACCAGGTGGAGGGTCTCGCCATCGACAAGGGCCTGACCATGGCCCACCTCAAGGGCACCCTGGACCACCTGGCTCGGGAGCTGTTCGGCCCGGAGGTGCGGACCCGGTTGCGGCCGTCGTTCTTCCCGTTCACCGAACCGAGCGCCGAGCCGGACGTGCTCTGCATGATCTGCAAGGGCGAGGACCGGAACTGCCGGACCTGCAAGGGCACCGGCTGGATCGAGTGGGGCGGCTGCGGCATGGTGCACCCGAACGTGCTGCGGGCCTGCGGGATCGACCCCGAGGTGTACAGCGGCTTCGCCTTCGGAATGGGCATCGAGCGCACGCTGATGTTCCGCAACGGCGTAGAAGACATGCGCGACATGGTTGAGGGCGACGTCCGGTTCAGTCAGCACTACGGCATGGAGTCCTGATGCGCGCGCCACTGAGCTGGCTCGGCGAGTACGTCGAGCTGCCTGCCGGGGTGACGGCCGAGCAGGTCGCGGCCGACCTGGTCCGGGTCGGGCTGGAGGAGGAGGCCGTCCACGGCGGCGGTGACATCACCGGTCCGCTGGTTGTCGGTCAGGTCCTGGAGTTTGTCGACGAGCCGCAGAAGAACGGCAAGACGATCCGCTGGTGCCAGGTGGACGTCGGTGAGCACGGCGTGCCGCTCGACAATGGTGCTTTCGGCCCGCGCGGGATCGTCTGCGGTGCAAGCAATTTCATTGTCGGCGACAAGGTTGTGGTGTGCCTGCCGGGAGCGGTGCTGCCGGGCGGCTTCGCGATCGCGGCTCGGAAGACCTATGGCCACGTCTCCGACGGGATGATCTGCTCCGCCCGTGAGCTCGGCCTCGGTGACGACCATGCCGGGATCATCCGGTTGGTCGAGTGGGAGCTGGACGACGTGCCCGTGGGGACCGACGCGATCGAGCTGCTCGGCCTGGACGAGCAGACCGTTGAGGTCAACGTGACGCCGGACCGCGGCTACGCGCTGAGTCTGCGCGGGATCGCTCGGGAGTACCGGCATGCCACCGGTGCCACGTTCACCGACCCAGCGCTTGTTGACGTTCCCGCCCCGGCGGGAGACGGGTTCGACGTCCGGTTGGACGACGCCGCGCCGATCCGTGGTCAGCTGGGTTGTGACCGCTATGTGGCCCGGATCGTGCGCGGGATCGATACCACGGCGTCGTCCCCCCGGTGGCTGAAGCGTCGGCTGGAACAGGCTGGGATGCGGCCGATCTCGCTCGCCGTCGACGTCACGAACTATGTGATGCTCGCGGTCGGCCAGCCGCTGCACGCCTTCGACCTGGATCGGCTGACCGGTCCGATCGTGGTCCGGCGGGCTCGGCCGCAGGAGCGGTTGACCACGCTGGACGACGTCGACCGGGCGCTCGATCCGGAAGACCTGCTGATCACCGACGCCGGCGGGGATCGGGTGCTCGCCCTGGGTGGGGTGATGGGCGGTGCCAGCAGCGAGGTGCACGCGGGGACCACCAACCTGCTGATCGAGGCCGCGCACTTCGACGCGGTGACGGTGGCCCGCACCGCGCGGCGGCAGAAGCTGTCCACCGAGGCGAGCAAGCGCTACGAGCGCGGTGTTGATACCCAGCTGGCGGACCGCGCGGCGGAACTCGCCGTGCGGTTGCTGGTCGAGTTCGGCGGCGGTCCGCAGACCACGGTCGGCCCGGTGACGGACGTCGGTGAAGCACGGCCGGGCGCGTCGATTCGGATGTCCTGGGACCTGCCGAACCAGGTGACCGGGTGCGAGTGGACGCGCAAGCAGGTGATCGAGAGCCTGACCGAGATCGGCTGCACGGTCGCCGCGGAAGGCGCCGAGGTCCTCGAGTCGGAGCTGAGCGGGGCCGTTGTTGAGGTCACCGAGTCCGATGTGCTGGTCGTCCAGGCCCCGAGTTGGCGGCCGGACCTGCGGATCGGCGTCGACCTGGTCGAGGAGGTCGCCCGGCTGCGCGGGTACGAGCACATCCCGTCGGTGCTGCCGGTCGCACCGTCCGGTCGTGGGCTGACCCACGGCCAGCAGGTTCGCCGGTCGGTGGCCCGGGCGCTCGCTGAGCACGGCTTGGTGCAGGTACTGACCTATCCGTTCGTCGGCGCCGCGATTCACGACGCTTTCGGCCTGCCCGCCGACGATGCCCGCCGGGTGGCGCTCAAGCTGGCCAACCCGCTGTCCGACGAGGCCCCGTTCCTGCGCACATCCGTGCTGTCTACCCTGGTCGAGGCGGTTCGTCGGAACCTCGGGCGAGGCTTCACCGACCTGGGCCTTTTCGAGATCGGCTCGGTCACCCGGCCGACTCCGGGCGACCGACTCGTGGCGGGTCGGCCCGCCGTCGACCGTCGGCCCTCGGACGACGAACTGGCCGCGCTCGATGCTGCACTGCCGGCCCAGCCGCGCCGCGCCGCGATCGTGCTCACCGGCTCCCGCGAACTGCCCGGCTGGAACGACCCGGGCCGGCCGGCCGACTGGTCGGACGCGGTGGATGCCGCGCTGCTGATCGCCCGGACCGTCGGAGTCACGCCGACCGTGACCAAGGACGCCGACCACGCGCCCTGGCACCCGGGCCGGTGCGCTCGACTCGAGATCAACGGGCAGCTGTTCGGGCACGCCGGCGAACTGCATCCGAAGGTCGTGGCCGCACTCGGGCTGCCGGCCCGGGCGGTGGCCGCTGAGGTGGATCTCGACGTCCTGATCGCCGCCTCGGGCGCGGTGGTGACTGCCGAGCCGATCTCCACCTTCCCGATGGCCAAGGAGGACGTGGCGCTGGTCGTTGATGCCGCCGTCCCGGCCGCCGAGGTGCAGGCCGCGCTGGTGGCAGGGGCGGGGGAGTTGCTCGAATCGGTGCGGTTGTTCGACGTCTATACCAAGCCACCGATCGAGCCGGGGCAGCGCTCGCTGGCCTTCGCGCTGCGCTTCCGGGCTCCGGACCGAACCCTGACCGCCGAGGAGACCCTCGCGGCGCGGGACGCAGCCGTAGCCGCGGCTACCACCGCCACCGGCGCCACTCTGCGCCGGTGAGCGAATACGGGGACATGAGCGCCACCGCGCCAGCGAACCACGTAGCACAGACCGCGCTGGTAACTGGGGCCAACCGCGGGCTGGGTCGCGAAATCGCGCTCGGGCTGGGGCGTTCCGGGGTGGCGGTCGGTCTGCTCGGTCGTTCGCGGCTAGGTCTCGAGGCGGTGGCCGAGGAAATCCGGCTCGCCGGTGGCCGGGCCGGTGTCGGCACGGCCGACGTCCGCGACTTCGAGACTGTGGCGGACGGCGTCGCCGAGATCGAGGCCGCGATCGGCGACCTCGACCTGCTCGTCAACAGCGCCGGAGTGATCGACCCGGCCGAGGTGCCGGCTTGGGAGGCCGATCCCGCCGACTGGTGGGACGTGGTCGAGACCGATCTGCGCGGGCCCTTTCATCTGGTTCGAGCGGTGGTGCCGGGGATGATCGAGCGTGGTTCCGGCCGCGTCGTCAACCTGAATTCCGGTGCGGGAGCCAAGGATCGAGCGATCTACTCGGCGTACTGTGCGGCCAAGGCCGGGTTGTTCCGGCTCACCGGCAACCTGCATCTGGCCGGCTATGAGCATGGGCTGCGTGCCTTTGAGCTGTCGCCGGGCACGGTGCGGACGGACATGACGGCGATGATGCCGCTGCACGCCGACCGGACCGACTGGGCGCAGCCGGAGTGGCTGGTGGACGTGGTGCTCGGGGTGGCCCGGGGTGAGCTCGATGCGTGGTCAGGCTGCTTCCTGCGCAGCGATGTCGATACTGTCGCGTCACTGCGAAAAGCCGCGCAGGAGTTGGACGACGGCTCCGGAACCGTGCCTGAGCCGTTCCGTCGCCTCGGCGCTATCCCTTGGGGTCCGAGCGACCCGCTCTGACCTAGCTTGGCTAGCAACTGGCGGGCCGCAGGGCCAGGCGGGGCACCCGGGCACGGGGAGCCACAGTCAGGCGTGGGCGCGCGGTCACGCGGAGTGTCTGTCAGGCGGGGCGCGCGGTCAGGCGAAGAGCCCGGCCAACTCGCTGATCTGCGCGATGACGTCCTCACGACCGGAGGACTCGGGTAGCTCCCGCCGGGCGATGTCCGGGAGGGCACGGATCGCGGCGCTCAGTTCCTGCTGCTGCGCCTCGGGGAGCTTGGCCAGGCTGAGGCTGCCCAGGTTGTACTCGGAGATCTCCCGAAGCTGGGCGGCGAGCTCGGGGTCCGGTACTTGGTTGGCGAGGGTGTCGATGACCCAGTAGAAGATCCCGGACGAGCTTCCCCAGTCGCGGCCGTCCGCGGTGAAGACGATTCCTGCCATTACCCACCCACTATGAAGACTCGGGGACCCAGCGGAGCAATGAACTCCTTGACCTGGGCGATCTGCTGCGGGCTGAACTCTGACACGTCCACCGGGATCAGGTCCGCCTTGTCCAAATGCTTGACGATCTGCCCGGTGAACGATTCCCACTGCCGATCCAGGAAGCGGCCGGGGAATCCGCCGACGGCGTCGTAGGACCGACCGGCCTCGTCGACCCAGTCGAAGGGCTGCCCCGGCGCGGCCCGGGTCAGTGTCACGTCGTAATCGTCCATGACCCGCGCCGCGGTCCGGTACTCGGGTGCCCGGAACCGCTGGACCGCTGGATCCCACCCGAGGTCGTACTCCGGCGTCCCCGGTTCGGGGTTGTCCGGCCAGGAGCGCGGTGGGTGGTCTGCCGCCCGGGCACCAGGTGGGTTCGGTCGCCGCCCGCCGCCCGGGAGTTCGACGGCGCCTCGATCGCCGCGCATCGCTGCCCGTCTGCGGGCGAGCCAGGCGGCCGGGTCGTCGAGGAACTCACGAGCCAGCGAGCGGGCCCCACGACCGGCGGCGGCCCCGGCGAAGTTGCCCGGAGCGAAGGTGAGCCCGAACTCGGCGAGCTCTAGAGCGAGCTCGGCCGGCGTGGTGGTGTCCAGCCAGGAGCGCGTGGCGCCGACCGGATCACGGGTGAAATCGGCTGCACCGCGGGCATGTTCGGCGGTGTAGGTGAGTGCACCGGAGACCCCGAAGGCGAATCCGAGAGATCCGCCGGAGAGCGCGATCAAGGCGGCGATGCCGGCCCCGATCAGGAGCTTCTCGGCACCACTGCGGGCCGCCCACCATCGGCCGAGGCTGTCGAACTGCCCGGCCAGCCAGCCGAACAGACCGTTGCCGGGGGTGAGGTCGGTACCGATGTTTCGGGCGATCTGTGCGGCCAGGACCAGGCCGACGACCAGGACGATGCCGAGTGCGCCGGCCGCGACCAACCGGACCCGGCGCCGCGCCTGGAGCTCGGCCCGCACCATTTCGGGGCTGCCAACCCCGTCCAGCTCGTCGGCGTGGAAGGCACGTGCTTGCTCGACTTCACCCGGGTGTTGGGACGAAACCGGCAACAGCAGGGACGAAGTGAGCGCCTCGGTGCGGACCTGGCGAAGCAACGTCGCGGCGGCTCGGCCGCGGACGATCGCCGCTCGGCGGGGTTCGCTCTCGCTGTCCCGGGCATGCGCCGCGGCGATCACGGTGAGGTCCCGGGCGGTGTGCACCAGGAGCGCGATGAAGCTGACGGTCAACGATCGCCATCGCGCGGCATCGGCGGGCGACCGGAGGGCCCAGCGCTCGATCAGGGTGCGCGGTCGAAAGATCCAGCTCGTCTCCGAGTCGGGTCGATCGGTGGCGGCGGGCAGGCCGGTGGCGGCGGGTAGGACGGTGGCGGCGGGTAGGTCCGTGGCCGAGCCCGCGGCGTGCAGCCGGGCGGCGTCCACCAGCAGGCAGGCCAGCAGGAACAGCAGCAGGAGCCAGCCCATGCCGGTGCCCTTGCCAACGTGTGACCAGGTAGCCCTGATCACCCATGGCGCCGAGGTCTCGCTCTCCAGCCATCGGCTGTCGTTCAGGATCGCGTTGTAGCCGAAGTGGGCGACGATCACCAGGTACCAGGTCAGTGCCGGGAGCAGCAGCGCGCCGCTGCGCCAAGCCCAGCGGGCGGGCACACCAAAGGTGGTGGCGTCGTCCGAGGTCCGATTGCTGTGTCGCCAGGCGGCGATGCCGAGACCCACGGCCGCAGCCACCAGCGCGGTGAAGACGTGATGGCCGGCATAGCCGTAGACGTCGCCACCACTCCACTTGCCGGAACCGCCGGCGAGCGGACCCCAGCTGTATTGCGGGGACCCACTTCCCGGGCCGCTGCTGTCGAAGAGGAAATCCAGCAGGCCGGGTCGGAGCACCGACTGGGCCAGTCGCCGGAGCAGATCTTCCCAGGCCTGGAAGCCGAGCCCGGCGGCCAGGCCGAGCAGCAGCCAGTCGACCGCGGCGAACCGGCGGACCCGCCCCGGAGCGATCAGCGCAACCGCGATCACCGGCAGCAGTTTCAGCGATTCCTCGGTGAAACTCGCAATCGCAATGCCCGGGCCGTCGTCCCGGATCCGCAGGTCCACGCTGCCGGCGAGCCGATAGGACACCCAGGCGATCACCCAGGACCAGACCACCGCCGCGCTGAACATCCGGGCCAGCCCGCTCCAGCCGATGGTCTTGGTCCGGGTCAGCGCGAACCACACGATCAGGATCCAGAAACACGCCGCGTAGACGCTCAGGCTTTGCCGATAGCGGGGGAGCGCGATCGCCATCACGGCCAGCAGGATCAGGGCACCCCAGAGCCCCCAGCTCCGAGCTCGCGCCAGGACCGGCAGGTATCGAGGATGACGGGCCAGGGTGGCCGCGATCCGGGCCCGCAGCCGATCGCGAGCCCGCTCCCAGCCCTCGGGAGGCACGACTGCGGTTTCACTGAGCGCGACCATAACCCCCCTTTGTGCACGAACCCGGTGCACGAAATGACCCAGAACGTTCCCACTCGGAACGCTGCGACAGTTCTATCGAAGGCCACCGACAGTCCACAGTCCTTCGCCCCGGCAACTTTGGCTCAGGTTCGCCCCGCCGCCGGATTGGCGACTTTCGGTGATGGCGGCTGGACCGACAGCTATAGTTACGGCTGACTGGTCGAGCCACCGCACGCCACATCAGGCCCACAGGTCCTGCTCCCAGTCCCAGGCAAAGCCCAAACCAGGATGCATAGAATTTCATTCGAGTGTATGGTCATGCGTCATGGGTATATCCGTCGCCGTTGCAGGAGCCAGTGGGTACGCCGGCGGTGAGCTGCTCCGGATCCTGCTCGGCCATCCCGAGGTCGAGATCGGCACGCTGACCGCCGCGTCCAGCGCGGGCAGCCTGCTCGGTGAGCACCAGCCGCACCTGCACCCGCTCGCCGATCGAGTCCTCGCGCCGACCTCGGCGCAGACGCTGGGCGGTCACGACGTGGTCTTCCTCGCCCTGCCGCACGGCGCCAGCGCGGAGCTCGCTGCCGTCCTACCGTCCAACACCGTCGTGATCGATTGCGGCGCCGACCACCGGCTGACCGACCCGGAGGCCTGGACCGAGTTCTACGGCGGCAAACACGCCGGATCCTGGGCCTACGGGCTGCCCGAGCTGCCCCGCGGTGACGGCACCAAGCAGCGCGAATCATTGTCCGGGGCACGCCGGATCGCCGTCCCGGGGTGTTACCCGACCGCCGCCAGCCTGGCCCTGGCCCCCGGCTTTGCGGCCGGCCTGCTGGAGCCGGATGACGTGGTCATCGTCGCGGCCAGCGGGACCTCGGGTGCGGGCAAGGCGGCCAAGGTGAACATGATCGGCAGCGAGGTGATGGGCTCGATGAGCCCGTATGGTGTCGGCGGCGTGCACCGGCACACCCCGGAGATCGAGCAATGCCTGGGGCTGAGCGGGCTGGAGCCGGTCCGGGTGTCGTTCACCCCGACCCTGGCACCGATGTCCCGGGGCATCCTCGCCACCTGCACCGCCCGGCTGAAGCCCGGGGTGGAGGCCGGTGACGTGCAGGCGGCCTGGCGGCAAACCTACGCGAATGAGCCGTTCGTTCGGGTCCTGCCGGAGGGCCGCTGGCCCCGGACGGCGGATACGCTCGGGTCGAACGTGGCGCTCCTGCAGCTGGCCGTGGACGGGCGCGTCGGCCGGGTGGTCGTCGTCAGCGCGATCGACAATCTCACCAAGGGCACGGCGGGCGGAGCGGTGCAGTCCACCAATCTCGCGCTCGACCTGCCGGAGACGCTCGGTCTGCCGGTCGCGGGGGTGGCGCCATGAAGCACGATCCAGCTCTGCCGATCCCCGAGGAGTCAACGTGCACCTGATCCAGTACCGGCAGGCGATGGCGGTAGTCCGGCTTGGCCCGGACGCCCCCGAACCGGACTGGGCGGTGGGAGCGCCGCTGGCGAGCGTCTCCCGAACGGCGGACGAGACCAGCGTGATCTGCCCGACGAACAGCCTGCCGGAGCCGGTGCCCGGTCCGGTGGAAGGTCCGTTCACGGTGATTCGGGCGGCCGGGGCACTGGAGTTCTCCCAGATCGGCATCCTGCTACGGCTGCTCAAACCGTTGGCGGACGCCGGAATCCCGGTGCTCACCGTGTCCACCTTCGACACCGATTGGGTCCTCGTCCCGGCCGCGCAGTCGCTGGTCGCCACCTCAGTCTGGCGTCACGCCGGGTACACGGTCACCGAGGACGCCGAGTAGTTCAGGTCCAACGCCCACAACGAGCACGTTCACCCGGGATGTAGGGAAGACAAGCAGATGAGTGTCACGGCAGCGAAGGGCTTCCGCGCCGCGGGAGTCGCGGCGGGGCTGAAGAGCGGCGGCGGCCTGGACGTCGCCCTGGTCATCAATGACGGCCCGAAGGACGCCGCGGCTGCGGTCTTCACCAGCAACCGATGCAAGGCCAACCCGGTGCTGTGGAGCGAGCGGACCGCCGCTGACGGTCGACTCCGAGCGGTCGTCCTGAACTCCGGTGGCGCCAACTGCTACACCGGCCCCGAGGGCTTCGAGCTCACCCACGCCACCGCCGAAAAGGTCGCCGAGCTGGCCGGGGTCTCCGCCCTCGACGTGCTGATCTGCTCCACCGGGCTGATCGGGCCGATGTTCGACCGGGAGCACATGCTCGCCGGCGTGACGGCCGCTGACCAGGCGCTCAGCGCCGACGGCGGTAGCGATGCCGCGCACGCGATCATGACTACGGACACGGTTGCCAAGCAGGCCGTGCACACCTCGCCGGGCGGCTGGACGATCGGCGGGATGGCCAAGGGCGCCGGAATGCTGGCCCCGGCTCTGGCCACCATGCTGGTCGTGATCACCACCGACGCAGACGTCGACCGGGCCGGCTGTGATGCCGCGCTCCGGGGCGCAACCGCCGTCAGCTTCGATCGGCTCGACTCGGACGGCTGCCAGTCCACCAACGACACGGTCGCCCTGCTCGCCTCCGGTGCCAGCGGGATCATCCCGGATGACGCCGAGTTCGCCGAGGCCGTCCGGCTGGTCTGCCTGGATCTGGCCCACCAGTTGCTCGCCGACGCCGAGGGTGCTGACCACGAGATCAGCATCGAGGTATTGCATGCCGCCAGCGAGACGGACGCGGTTGAGGTCGGTCGCTCGGTGGCCCGCAGCAACCTGTTCAAGGCGGCGATCTTCGGCAAGGACCCGAACTGGGGTCGGATCCTCGCCGGCGTCGGCACCACCACGGCCGCGTTCGACCCGGCCGACCTGGACGTCGCGCTGAACGGCGTCTGGGTCTGCCGCAAGAGCGCGCCGGGGGAGTCCGCGGACGCCATCGACCTCACCGGCCGGCAGGTCAGCGTCACCATCGACCTGAAGGCCGGCGACGCCACCGCGACCATCTGGACCAACGACCTGACGCATGCCTACGTGCACGAGAACAGCGCGTATTCGTCATGAGCAGGACCGGGTTCCCGTTGTTGGACGCCGAGCAGAAGGCCGCCGTCCTGGTCGAGGCCCTGCCCTGGCTGCAGCGCTTCCGCGGCGCGATCGCGGTGATCAAGTACGGCGGCAACGCGATGATCGACGACGAGCTGAAGCAGGCTTTTGCGCAGGACGTGGTCTTCCTCCGAGCCGCCGGGCTGAAGCCGGTGGTGGTGCACGGCGGTGGGCCGCAGATCTCGGCGATGCTGGGTCGGCTCGGGATCCCCAGCGAGTTCCGCGGCGGTCTGCGGGTGACCTCTCCGGAGACGATGGACGTCGTCCGGATGGTGCTCACCGGCCAGGTCGGCCGGGAGCTGGTCGGGCTGATCAACCAGCACGGTCCGATCGGCATCGGGTTGTCCGGCGAGGACGGCGGTTTGTTCGTGGCCGAGCGCCGAGGCGCGCTGGTGGACGGTTCCGAGGTGGACATCGGGCTGGTCGGTGACGTGGTTGAGGTCGACCCTGCCGCGGTCCTCGACCTGATTGACGCCGGCCGGATCCCGGTGGTCTCCACCGTCGCGCCCGACGACGACGGCCAGGTGCTGAACGTGAACGCGGACACGGCCGCGGCGGCGCTCGCGGTCGCCCTCGGTGCGGCGAAGTTCATCGTGCTGACCGACGTCGAGGGGCTTTACGCGGACTGGCCGGATCGTTCGTCCCTGCTCAAAGAGGTGACCGACGACGAACTCGAGGAGATGCTCCCCAGCCTGCAGTCCGGCATGGTCCCCAAGATGGAGGCCTGCCTGCGCGCGGTTCGCGGCGGCGTCCCCAAGGCCACGGTCATCGACGGCCGGGTCAAGCACAGCCTGCTGCTCGAGGTCTTCACCTCGGACGGCATCGGCACCATGGTGATCCCGGCAAAGAAGGCAGAAACGTGAGCGACCTGGCGCAGACGTTATCAAGCTCGCTCAGCACGGATTCGTCCTGGCTGGAGCGCTATGACCGTTCGCTGATCAGGGTTTTCGGGACGCCACAGCGGGTCCTGGTCCGGGGCGAGGGCTGCTATGTCTGGGACACCGACGGCAACCGGTACCTGGATCTGCTCGGTGGGATCGCGGTCAACGTCCTCGGGCACGCACACCCGTTTCTGGTCTCGGCGCTGACCGCGCAGCTGGCCACCCTCGGCCATGTCTCCAACTTCTTCACCACCCCGAATCAGATCGCGCTGGCCGAGCGGCTGCTGGAGCTGCTCGACGCGCCACCCGGGTCGGCGGTGTTCTTCGGCAACTCCGGCAGTGAGGCGAACGAGGCCGCGTTCAAGCTCTCCCGGCGGACCGGCCGGACCGGCCTGGTGGCCGCCGAGGGGGCATTTCACGGCCGGACCATGGGTGCGCTCGCGCTGACCCACAAGCCCGCCTACCGCGAGCCGTTCGCACCGCTGCCCGGGGACGTCGTCCATGTTCCGTACGGCGATCTCGAGGCGCTGAGCCGCGCGGTGGACTCCGGGACCGCCGCCGTTTTCCTGGAGCCGGTGCAGGGAGAGGCCGGGGTCCGGCTGCCTCCGCCCGGCTACCTGACCGCGGCCCGGGAGCTCACCCGAGCGGCCGGGGCGCTGCTGGTGCTGGACGAGATCCAGTCCGGCATCGGCAGGACCGGTGCCTGGTTCGCGCACCAGCTCCCGGCCGTGCTCGGCAATGGCGAGGAAGCGCTGGTCCCGGACGTCGTGACGCTGGCGAAGGGACTCGGCGGTGGCATCCCGATCGGTGCGTTGGTGGCGTTCGGTCCGGCCAACGCGACGCTGCTGTCCGGTGGGCAGCACGGGACGACGTTCGGCGGCAACCCGGTCGCGACCGCGGCGGGCCTGGCCACGCTGCACGTGATCGAGCGCGACGGCCTGCTGGCGAACGCCGCCTCCACCGGTGACCATCTGGCCGCCGGGATCGAGAGCCTGGCCGAACCGCTGATCCTCGGTGTCCGCGGACACGGACTGCTGCGCGCCGTCCAGTTCACCGAACCGGTGGCGGCGGCAACCGCCCGGCACCTGCTGGAGGCAGGGTTCATCGTCAATGCCGTGGCCCCGGACGTACTTCGGTTGGCTCCGCCGCTGATCCTCACCGCCGACCAGGCTGACACGTTCGTGGCAGCTCTCCCGGCAGCGCTCGACGCCGCAACCAAGGAGCTCCAATGAGTCCTCGGCATTTTCTCAGGGACGACGACCTCAGCCCGGACGAGTTGATCGAGGTGCTCGACCTGGCCGACCGGCTGAAAGCCGACCGCGCTGCCGGAGTTCTGGCCGAACGACCGCTGGAGGGCCCGCGCGCGGTCGCCGTCCTGTTCGACAAGTCGTCCACCCGCACCCGGGTCTCGTTCAGCGTGGGCATCGCCGAACTCGGTGGGTATCCGCTGATTCTCGACGCGGCCGGCAGCCAGCTCGGTCGTGGTGAGCCGATTGAGGACACCGCCCGAGTACTGACCCGGCAGTGCGCGGCGATCGTCTGGCGGACCGGGGCACAGACCAGGATCGAGGCGATGGCCTCGGCCAGCACGGTCCCGGTGGTGAACGCGCTGACCGACGAGTTCCACCCCTGCCAGTTGCTCGCCGACCTGCAGACCGTCCGGGAGCGGCACGGCCGGCTGGCCGGGTTGACCCTGAGCTACCTCGGCGACGGCGCGAACAACATGGCCCACTCCTACCTGCTGGCCGGGGCGAACGCCGGGATGCACGTCCGGATCGGCACCCCGGCCGGCTGGCTTCCGGATCCCGAAATCCTGGCCGCCGCCGGTCGCCGGGCCGCCGCCACCGGCGGTTCGGTCACGGTCGGGCACGACCCGGCAGCGGCCGCCGCCGGCGCGGACGTGCTGGCCACCGACACCTGGGTATCGATGGGCCAGGAAGGCGAGGCGGACCTGCGGGCGGCGCCGTTCGTGCCCTTCGCGCTCGACGACGCCGCGCTGAAACTGGCTGCGCCGGAAGCGATCGTGCTGCACTGCCTGCCCGCTTACCGGGGCAAGGAGATCTCCGCGGGTGTCCTCGACGGGCCGGCCTCCGCGGTCTGGGACGAGGCCGAGAACCGGCTGCACGCACAGAAAGCGCTGCTGGTGTGGCTGCTGCAAAGATCATGACCGCCGACCCGCGGACCAACCCGCCGACCAAGATCGCCCGGCATCGCCGGATCGTTGAGATCCTCCGCCGGACGCCGGTGCGCTCCCAGGTCGAACTGGCCCAGCAACTGACCGCCGACGGGGTGGTCGTCACCCAGGCCACGCTGTCCCGGGACCTGGTCGAGCTGGGTGCGGTCAAGGTTCGGCACCCGGAAGGCGGACTGGTGTACGCCGCGCCCGGCGAGGGCGGCGACCGGACCCCGTGGGGTGGCGTCGACCAGGAGTTGCTGGACGCCCGATTGGCCCGGCTCTGCGAGGAGCTGCTGGTCACCGCGGAAGCCTCGGCGAACCTGGTGGTGCTGCACACCCCGCCCGGGGCCGCGCAGTTCCTCGCCTCGGCGATCGACCACTCGGTGCTGCCGGACGTGCTCGGCAGCATCGCCGGCGACGACACCGTGCTCGTTGTCACCCGTGACCCGGTCGGCGGCGAGGCGGTGGCGGCCCGCTTCCTGGCGCTCGCCGCAGGCCAAGACACCTCGATCCCGCGGTGATCCCAACAGATGGAGACGACGTGACCGGCAAGTCCACCGCGCTATGGGGTTCCAGGTTCGCCGGCGGACCGGCCGAGGCGATGGCGGCGCTGTCCAAATCCACCCACTTCGACTGGCGGCTGGCCCGTTACGACCTGGCCGGCTCGAGTGCCCATGCCCGAGCCCTGCACCGGGCCGGACTGCTCAGCGCGGCCGAGCTGGCCGGTCTGCTGGCCGGGATCGAGGCGCTGGACGCGGATGTCGCGGCCGGTCGGGTTCAGGCCGCCGAACAGGACGAGGACGTGCACTCGGCACTCGAGCGGGTGCTGGTGGAGCGGCTCGGCCCCGAACTCGGCGGGCGGCTGCGGGCCGGTCGCTCGCGCAACGACCAGATCGCCACCCTGCTGCGGATGTACCTGCGTGACCACGCGCGGCTGATCGCGCAGGCGGTGCTCGACCTGGTCCAGGCGCTCGCCGACCAGGCCGGAGCACACCCGGATGCGGCGATGCCCGGTCGCACGCACTTGCAGCACGCGCAGCCGGTGCTGCTCGCGCACCACCTGCTGGCGCACGGCTGGCCGCTGCTGCGCGATGTCGAGCGGCTGATCGACTGGGACAAGCGGGCCGCGGTTTCGCCGTACGGGTCCGGCGCGCTGGCCGGATCGTCGCTCGGGCTCGACCCGGAGGCGGTGGCCGCCGACCTCGGCTTCGACAGTTCGGTGCCGAATTCGATCGACGGCACGGCCTCCCGCGACCTGGCCGCCGAGTTCGCCTTTGTCACCGCGATGATCGGCGTCGACCTGTCCCGCTTGTCCGAGGAGATCATCCTCTGGGCGACCAAGGAGTTCTCCTTCGTCACGCTGGACGACGCCTGGTCGACCGGGTCGAGCATCATGCCGCAGAAGAAGAACCCGGACGTCGCCGAGTTGGCCCGAGGCAAGGCCGGGCGGCTGATCGGTGACCTGACGGGCCTGCTGGCGACCCTGAAAGGCCTGCCACTGGCCTACAACCGGGATCTGCAGGAGGACAAGGAGCCGGTATTCGACGCCGTCGACACGCTGGAGGTTCTGCTGCCCGCCGTCACCGGGATGGTCTCCACCCTGGTGTTCCACACCGAGCGCATGGCCGCGCTCGCTCCGCAGGGGTTCGCCCTGGCCACCGACATCGCCGAGTGGCTGGTCCGGGACGGCGTCCCCTTCCGGGATGCGCACGAGATCGCCGGTGGCTGTGTCCGCCGCTGCGAGCAGCGCGCGGTCGCCGAAGGTCTGCCGGTAGAGCTGTGGGACCTCACCGACGAGGACCTGGCCGGCGTATCGCCTCGGCTGACGCCCAAGGTCCGCGAGGTGCTCGACACCACCGGCAGCCTGACCTCCCGCGACGGCCGCGGTGGCACCGCCCCCCGGCGCGTCGCCGAACAGCTCACCGAGCTGACCTCCGTCCTCACCCAGCACCGCCTCTTCGCGCAGCCAAATCTGCGGTGATCAGTCGAAAATGCCCGAGCACCGGCGGCTGGACGAGGAATCCGCCGATCTGTGTCCATGAGACGGGGACGGATCGACGGGCAACGACCGGAACCACGGAACAATGACCGGGAGAGCGCTTCCTCAGGCAATGGGCGGCCATTGATCCTGGTTGCGGTCGTTGAGGGAGCCATTGCCCCAAGCCCGTGCGCAACAGGGCTCGGCCGAACACCGCTGGTCCCGCTCTCACGGGCCGTTGCGCGGACTTCTGCCGAGTCCTGTTGCGCGCCGCTGACTAGCAACCCGCATCCAGCGGTGATCAGCTCCGGTTTGTGCGGGGTCAGACTCCGGTTTGGAACGCCACTGAGGGGCTTCGGGCGCCGAAATACGGTCCAAACCGGTGCTGACCATGGATCAGCATGATCGCCGCGGTTCGAGTCGGCGCGCCGGTGTGACAACGTCAACACTGGCCCCGAAACCACATCGTTACGAGCGCCGACGCCCACCCCGACCTGCGGTGATTGCCCGGGTTCGAGGTGGCGGTAGGCTCCCGGTCGCCAGGCATAAGGTCTTCGGTGTGACCGCCGACTCGCCGGTGCTTTACCTCTGACAACGAAACGGTAAGACTGCTCGTGCGTGGGCCGCAGTGTCGCGGTCCACGTCCTAGGGAGGATTCTGGATGACGTCCGTGGCAGACCGACCGCAGCCTGCCGATGCATCGACTGGTACCGGGGTATTTGCCCCCGGTAGAGCACGCATTGTTCAGCGCACGCTGCGTACCGACAGCTGGCGGCGACCGCCGCTGACGGTGGCCGGGATCCTCGGGTTCTTCGTGGTGTACACGTTGATCCGGATCTTCATGAACAAGTGGTACTTCGTCGAGGACTACCACTACCTAACGCCGGTGTACTCGCCGTGTCTGAGCGAGTCCTGCCCGGCCGAGGCCTCGGACTTCGGCCAGCCGTTCGGCGAGTTCCCGACCGGCATCCCGCTGTCGATCTTCATCTTCCCGATCCTGGCCGGCTTCCGGACCACGTGTTACTACTACCGCAAGGCTGGCTACCGCAGCCTCTGGGCTTCCCCACAGGCCTGCGCGGTACCCGAGCCGCACTCGAAATACACCGGCGAGACCCGCTTCCCGCTCGGGCTGATGAACTCGCACCGGTACTTCTTCTTCCTCGCCAGCATCCTGCTGTTCGTCAACGCCTACGACGCGATCAAGGCCTTCCACGGCAAGGACGGCAGCTTCGGGATCGGTCTCGGCACGCTGATCATGGTGGTCAACGTCGTCATGCTGGCGCTGTACTCACTGTCCTGCCACGCCTGCCGGCACGTTGTCGGTGGCCGGCTCAAGCACTTCTCGAAACACCCGGTGCGGTACCGGCTCTGGACATTCGTCTCGAAGCTCAATCCGCTGCACGGCAACTTTGCGATGGCCTCGCTGTTCACCGTGATCCTGACCGACTTCTACATCATGTCGCTGTCAGCCGGCTGGTTCTCCGACCTGCGGATCATCAACTAAACAGCCCGCATCGCCCGATAGTTGCATCGACAAGGGAGTCCGATGACCGTGCCCGCCGCCCAGGGGCGCACCATGACCGACCAGGTGGAACGCCTGTCCTACGACGTGCTGGTGGTCGGCGCCGGCGGCGCCGGCCTGCGGGCCGCGATCGAGGCCCGGGAACAGGGCATGCGCACGGCGATCCTGTCCAAATCGCTGTTCGGCAAGGCGCACACGGTGATGGCCGAGGGCGGCGCCGCGGCCGCGATGGGCAACGCCAACTCCAAGGACAACTGGCAGGTGCACTTCCGCGACACCATGCGCGGCGGCAAGTTCCTGAACAACCCGCGGATGGCCGAGCTGCACGCCAAGGAAGCCCCGGATCGGGTCTGGGAGCTGGAGACCTACGGCGCCCTGTTCGACCGCACCCCGGACGGCAAGATCAGCCAGCGCAACTTCGGTGGGCATGAGTATCCGCGGCTGGCACACGTCGGCGACCGGACCGGCCTGGAGCTGATCCGCACCCTGCAGCAGAAGATTGTTTCGTTGCAGCAGGAGGATTTTGCCGAGTTCGGTGACTACGAGAAGTACCTCAAGGTGTTCCACGAGTTCGCCGTCACCGACCTGCTGCTGGAGGGCGAGTCGATCTCCGGTGCCTTCGGCTACTACCGCGAGACCGGCGCTCTGGTCGCCTTCTCGGCGCCCGCGGTGGTGCTGGCGACCGGCGGGATCGGCAAGACCTTCAAGGTCACCAGCAACTCCTGGGAGTACACCGGGGACGGCCACGCGCTGGCGCTGCGGGCCGGCGGCACGCTGATCAACATGGAGTTCGTCCAGTTCCATCCGACCGGCATGGTCTGGCCGATGTCGGTGAAGGGCCTCCTGGTCACCGAGTCGGTACGTGGTGACGGGGGAGTGCTGCGCAACAGCGAGGGCAAGCGCTTCATGTTCGACTACGTGCCCGACGTCTTCCGGGCACAGTACGCGGACACCGAAGAAGAGGCCGACCGCTGGTACAAGGATCCGGAGAACAACAAGCGTCCGCCGGAGCTGCTGCCTCGCGACGAGGTGGCCCGGGCGATCAACTCCGAGGTCAAGGCGGGGCGGGGAACCCCGCACGGCGGGGTCTTCCTCGATGTCTCCACCCGGTTGCCGGCCGACGAGATCATCAAGCGACTGCCGAGCATGCACCACCAGTTCAAGGAACTGGCCGACGTCGACATCACCGCAGAGCCGATGGAGGTCGGCCCGACCTGTCACTACGTGATGGGCGGCATCGAGGTCGACGCCGATACCGAGGCGGCCAAGGTGCCCGGGCTGTTCTCGGTGGGTGAGTGCTCCGGCGGGATGCACGGCTCCAACCGGCTGGGCGGAAATTCGCTGTCCGATCTCTTGGTCTTCGGTCGCCGGTCCGGCACGGCCGCGGCCGACTACGTACGTGGACTGGGGGAGAAGCGCCCGCAGCTGACCGACCAGGACGTGACGGCGGCCCAGGAACTGGCGCTGGCGCCGTTCGGTGCGGTCCTCGACGGCCCGGCGGAGAACCCGTTCACCGTGCACGGCGAGCTCCAGCAGGCGATGAACGACCTGGTCGGCATCATTCGCCGGGAGGGCGAGATCGTCGAGGCGCTGGAGCGGCTGGACGACTTCGAGCGCCGGGTGGCCCGGGTCCGAGTGACCGGCGGCCGGGCCTTCAATCCCGGCTGGCATCTGGCCCTCGATCTGCGGAACATGCTGCTGGTCTCGCGGTGCATCGCGATGGCGGCGCTGGAGCGCACCGAGAGCCGCGGCGGTCACACCCGCGAGGACCACCCGACGATGGATCCGCAGTGGCGCCAGGTCAACCTGGTGCTCGGCCTGGAGACCGTCCCGACCGGGAAAGTGACCCTGACCCGGCAACCGGTGCCGACCATGCGAACCGAGTTGCTGGCCCTGTTCGACCGCGCCGAATTGGCGAAATACTATACGCCCGAGGAACTTTCCGTACTTGATGAGGGAGGCTCAAAGTGAGCCATCAGGCACACTTCCGAGTCTGGCGAGGCGACCAGTCGGACGGCGATCTCGTCGACTACGAGGTCGAGGTGAACGACGGCGAGGTGATCCTCGACATCATCCACCGGCTCCAGGCCACCCAGGCCGGCGATCTCGCCGTCCGCTGGAACTGCAAGGCCGGCAAGTGCGGTTCCTGCAGCGCCGAGGTGAACGGCCGGCCCCGGCTGATGTGCATGACCCGGATGAGCACCTTCGATGACGACGAGGTGATCACGGTGACCCCGTTGCGGGCGTTCCCGGTGATCCGCGACCTGGTCACCGACGTCTCGTTCAACTACCAGAAGGCCCGGGAGATCCCGGCTTTCGCGCCGCCGAAGGGTGTCGCCGCGGGCGAGTACCGGATGCAGCAGGTGGACGTCGAGCGCTCGCAGGAGTTCCGCAAGTGCATCGAGTGCTTCCTGTGCCAGGACACCTGCCACGTCGTCCGGGACCACGAGGAGAACAAGGAGTCCTTCGCCGGTCCGCGCTATCTGATGCGGATCGCCGAGCTGGACATGCACCCGCTGGACGCCCGCGACCGCAAGGTCGAGGCGCAGGAGGAGCACGGTCTCGGCTTCTGCAACATCACCAAGTGCTGCAGTGAGGTGTGCCCCGAACACATCAAGATCACTGACAACGCCCTGATCCCGATGAAGGAACGGGTGGTGGACCGGAAGTACGATCCGGTGGTGTGGCTGGGCAACAAGATCATGCGGCGCCCCTGAGCTCCAAGGCGCTGAACCAGGCGAGCGCGGCAGCGGGTACTCCGCTGCCGCGCTCGTTCTTCGCCCGGGAGCCGCTCGTTGTCGCCCCGGAGTTGCTGGGCGCGGTTCTGGTGCACACCGTGGACGGCGCCTCGGTGGCGGTCCGGCTCACCGAGGTGGAGGCGTACCTCGGTGAAGGGGAGGACCCGGCATCGCATGCGCATCGCGGGCTTCGGCCTCGCAATGCGGTGATGTTCGGGCCGCCCGGCCATGCGTACGTGTACTTCACCTACGGGATGCACTGGTGCGCGAACGTCGTCTGCCGCCAGGACGGCGTGTCCGGCGGGGTCCTGCTGCGGGCCGGCGAGGTAGTGGCCGGGCATGAGCTGGCCCGGCTGCGGCGGCCCACGGCCCGGCGAGACGTCGATCTCGCCCGCGGTCCGGCCCGCCTGGCCAACGCGCTCGCCCTGACCCGCGCGGACAACGGCCGAGACCTGTGCAGCGGAGGCGAACTGCAGATGTTGGCCGGGGGACCAGCCGAACCAGAACGGCTGCGGACCGGCCCCCGGGTCGGGGTCGCGCTCGGAGCGGCGTCACCCTGGCGCTTCTGGCTGGCGGACGAACCGACGGTGTCGATCTACCGGCCGAGCCAACCGCGTCGACGGCAAAAATCAGGTGGTGCTCAGCCGTAGGGTTGCGTCGTGTCTGAAAACGCCGTGGCGGAGAACGCCGTGCAGGAGAACCCCGTGCAGGAAAACGCCGTCGACGAGTTGGCCTGGCGGGGGTTGATCGCGATCTCTACCGACGAGCAGGCGTTGCGGACCGCGCTCGGGTCCGGACCGGTGACCTACTACTGCGGGTTCGACCCGACGGCGCCCAGCCTGCATATCGGCAACCTGGTGCAGATCCTCACCGTGCGGCGGCTCCAACTGGCCGGACATCGCCCGCTCGCTCTGGTCGGCGGGGCGACCGGCCTGATCGGCGATCCGAAGCCGACGGCGGAACGCACGCTCAACTCACCCGAGGTGGTGGGCGCCTGGGTGGATCGGATCCGCACCCAGATCGAGCCGTTCCTCGACTTCACCGGCCCGAACGCGGCCACGATGGTGAACAACCTGGACTGGACGGCGGGGCTGAGCGCGATCGACTTCCTGCGCGACGTCGGTAAGCACTTCCGGGTCGGTCGGATGCTGGCCAAGGAGGCGGTGAGCGCCCGGCTGAACAGCGAGGCCGGGATCAGCTACACCGAGTTCAGCTACCAGATCCTGCAGGGCATGGACTTCCTCGAGCTCAACCGGCGGCACGGCTGCACGCTGCAGCTGGGCGGCTCGGACCAGTGGGGAAACCTGACGGCGGGGACGGATCTGATCCACAAGGTCCAGGGGACGCCGGTGCATGCGCTCGCGACGCCGCTGCTCACCAAGGCGGACGGCACGAAGTTCGGCAAGACCGAGGGCGGCACGGTCTGGCTGGACCCCACGATGACCACGCCGTACGCGTTCTTCCAGTTCTGGGTGAATGCCGAGGATGCCAAGGTCGCGGAGTACCTGAAGGTCTTCACCTTCCGGACCGCGGCGGAGATCGCCGAACTGGCGGAGCTGGCGGTGAGCCGGCCGGCGGCTCGGGAGGCTCAGCGGACGCTGGCTCGGGATGTGACCTCCCTGGTGCATGGAGCGGACACCGCGCTCCGGGTGGAGCAGGCGAGCCGGGCGCTGTTCGGCGTGGGCGAGCTGGCCGACCTGGACGCGGGCACCCTGGGCGATGCGGTCGCCGAGCTGCCGTCGGTGCGGCTGCCCCGCGGGCCGGTGCCGGTGCTGGACCTGCTGGTTGCCACCGGGCTGTCCGCCAGCCGCGGAGCTGCTCGACGCACCCTGCAGGAGGGCGGCGCTTACGTGAACAACGTGAAGGTGGATCCGGGGGAGAGCGTCGACACCGTGTCGGTTGATGTCCCGGATCTGCTGCACGATCGGTGGCTGTTGCTGCGGCGCGGTCGGCGCGCCCTGGCCGCTGTTGAACTCGTCGACTGAGTGAACCTGATGCCGTCGTGATGCTCGTGGTGATGCTCGTGGTGATGCCCGTTGTGGGCGCGGGGCCGTCGTCGTTAGAGCGGGCCCGCCGCCCGGACCGCGACTGTGGGTGACGGTTCGAGCCGGTTCTCCGGCAACGGTCAGGAGTCTGGAGGACGGCGATCAGGGCTCTTCAGGACGACGATCAGGGAGCCGACACACCCTTGACAGACAGCGACGAGGCCATCTCGAACCGTTATCATCGCTGATGAGGGGCTAGGTCGGAGCTGATTTGACTCCGTCTCTGCCCCTCCGTAGAGTTCAACCCGTTGGACAGGACGGCAGGAACGGACACGAACAGTGGCCGGTGCCGGGTCCGACTCCCTGGATCACAAAGAGCGACACGGCCTTCGGGTCGGGTCGCTCTGGATCTGTCGGAAACCTCTACGAACTACCTCGAAACGATCCGCTTCTACGCGGATTTGACCGAAGCAGGACATGAGGGTAAGGTAGAGAAGTTGCCTCGGAAAAGCGCCTAGCGGTGTGGCCCGGGTGCGTCCGCTCTTTGAGAACTCAACAGTGTGCCTAAAAATCGATGCCAAATACCCCGTCCTTTATGGGGCATGGCTTGGTCGGCCTTTCGGGGTTGGGTGGGTTGTGTTTCGGACGGTTTTTCCTTTGGTTGTAAGATGTGTGGTCTTTCTGCTTCTTACCGGGGGTGGGAGGGTCAGTGTTTTACAGTCAGAGATCAATATGGCCTGTCTGATGCTTTATTCCGAGCGTCGGGTGGGTTTCTTTTGAGATGGTCTTGTATCCAACGCCCTTTCGGGGGTTGTTGATTGGACATCAACGGAGAGTTTGATCCTGGCTCAGGACGAACGCTGGCGGCGTGCTTAACACATGCAAGTCGAACGGTGAAGCCTTTCGGGGTGGATCAGTGGCGAACGGGTGAGTAACACGTGAGCAATCTGCCCTTGACTCTGGGATAACTTCGGGAAACCGGAGCTAATACCGGATATGACGCATGGCCGCATGGTCTGTGTGTGGAAAGATTTATTGGTCAGGGATGAGCTCGCGGCCTATCAGCTTGTTGGTGGGGTAATGGCCTACCAAGGCGACGACGGGTAGCCGGCCTGAGAGGGCGACCGGCCACACTGGGACTGAGACACGGCCCAGACTCCTACGGGAGGCAGCAGTGGGGAATATTGCGCAATGGGCGGAAGCCTGACGCAGCGACGCCGCGTGAGGGATGAAGGCCTTCGGGTCGTAAACCTCTTTCAGCAGGGAAGAAGCGAGAGTGACGGTACCTGCAGAAGAAGCACCGGCTAACTACGTGCCAGCAGCCGCGGTAATACGTAGGGTGCAAGCGTTGTCCGGAATTATTGGGCGTAAAGAGCTCGTAGGCGGTCTGTCGCGTCTGCTGTGAAAACTCAGGGCTTAACCCTGAGCTTGCAGTGGGTACGGGCAGACTAGAGTGCGGTAGGGGAGACTGGAATTCCTGGTGTAGCGGTGAAATGCGCAGATATCAGGAGGAACACCGGTGGCGAAGGCGGGTCTCTGGGCCGTAACTGACGCTGAGGAGCGAAAGCATGGGGAGCGAACAGGATTAGATACCCTGGTAGTCCATGCCGTAAACGTTGGGCGCTAGGTGTGGGGCTCATTCCACGAGTTCCGTGCCGCAGCTAACGCATTAAGCGCCCCGCCTGGGGAGTACGGCCGCAAGGCTAAAACTCAAAGGAATTGACGGGGGCCCGCACAAGCGGCGGAGCATGCGGATTAATTCGATGCAACGCGAAGAACCTTACCAAGGCTTGACATGGGGTGAAAACTCGCAGAGATGCGGGGTCCGCAAGGGCGCCTCACAGGTGGTGCATGGTTGTCGTCAGCTCGTGTCGTGAGATGTTGGGTTAAGTCCCGCAACGAGCGCAACCCTCGTTCTATGTTGCCAGCACGTGATGGTGGGGACTCATAGGAGACTGCCGGGGTCAACTCGGAGGAAGGTGGGGACGACGTCAAATCATCATGCCCCTTATGTCTTGGGCTTCACGCATGCTACAATGGCCAGTACAAAGGGCTGCGAGACCGTGAGGTGGAGCGAATCCCAAAAAGCTGGTCTCAGTTCGGATCGGGGTCTGCAACTCGACCCCGTGAAGTCGGAGTCGCTAGTAATCGCAGATCAGCAACGCTGCGGTGAATACGTTCCCGGGCCTTGTACACACCGCCCGTCACGTCATGAAAGTCGGTAACACCCGAAGCCGGTGGCCCAACCCGTGAGGGAGGGAGCTGTCGAAGGTGGGACTGGCGATTAGGACGAAGTCGTAACAAGGTAGCCGTACCGGAAGGTGCGGCTGGATCACCTCCTTTCTAAGGAGCACTAGAAACCCTTTTCGTGGTTTCCAGAACACCATTGCCTGCACGCCACTTGTCACCGTTTCTGGTGGTGAGGTTGATGTGGGGTGGTTGCTCAGGGTGGAACATCGATTAGTTCGTCGTCCCTGGCAGGGGGTCGCTAGTACGCCGTGCTCTTCGGAGTGTGGAGGGAACGTGATGGTTCTGTGGGGGGTGGTGTGGGCACGCTGTTGGGTCCTGAGGGAGCGGGCGATGTTATGTCGAACGCGCTTTCAGCGCCGGCACCCTCGTGATGGGGGTGTTGTCGTACGTCTGGGATCGGCCTCACGGTCGTACCGCATCTGGCCTTGTGGGGTTGGGTGTTGGCGCTGTGGTTGGGGTTGGTTCTGCCCGTAGCTTGAGAACTGTACAGTGGACGCGAGCATCTTTATTGATCTGTAGGTCAAGTTTTTAAGGGCGCACGGTGGATGCCTTGGCACCAGGAGCCGATGAAGGACGTAGGAGCCTGCGATAAGCCTCGAGGAGCTGGCAACCGAGCTGTGATTCGAGGATGTCCGAATGGGGAAACCCGGCTGGAGATGTGTCCAGTCACCTGCACCTGAATATATAGGGTGTTGGGAGGGAACGTCGGGAAGTGAAACATCTCAGTACCGGCAGGAAGAGAAAGCAACCGCGATTCCGTGAGTAGTGGCGAGCGAAAGCGGATGAGGCTAAACCGGTCGCGTGTGATAGCCGGCAGGCGTTGCGCGGTCGGGGTCGTGGGACCATTCAGTTTCCTCTGCCGAGGAGACGGGGAGTGATAAAGTTGTGTCATAGTCGAAGGGTCTTGAAAGGCCTGGCATAGTGGGTGCTACCCCCGTAGACGAAATGGCATGGCCTCCCGAGTGTGTTCCCAAGTAGTACGGGGCCCGAGAAATCCCGTATGAATCTGGGGGGACCACCCCCTAAGCCTAAATACTCCCTGGTGACCGATAGCGGACAAGTACCGTGAGGGAAAGGTGAAAAGTACCCCGGGAGGGGAGTGAAATAGTACCTGAAACCGTGTGCCTACAACCCGTCGGAGCCTCCTTGTTGGGGTGACGGCGTGCCTTTTGAAGAATGAGCCTGCGAGTTAGTGGTGTGTGGCGAGGTTAACCCGTGTGGGGGAGCCGTAGCGAAAGCGAGTCCGAAGAGGGCGTTTGAGTCGCATGCTCTAGACCCGAAGCGGAGTGATCTACCCATGGCCAGGTTGAAGCGCGGGTAAGACCGCGTGGAGGACCGAACCCACTTAGGTTGAAAACTGAGGGGATGAGCTGTGGGTAGGGGTGAAAGGCCAATCAAACTCCGTGATAGCTGGTTCTCCCCGAAATGCATTTAGGTGCAGCGTCACGTGTTTCTTGCCGGAGGTAGAGCTACTGGATGGCCAACGGGCCCTACAAGGTTACTGACGTCAGCCAAACTCCGAATGCCGGTAAGTGAGAGCGTGGCAGTGAGACTGCGGGGGATAAGCTCCGTAGTCGAGAGGGAAACAGCCCAGATCACCAGCTAAGGCCCCTAAGCGTGTGCTAAGTGGGAAAGGATGTGGAGTTGCTGTGACAACCAGGAGGTTGGCTTAGAAGCAGCCACCCTTTAAAGAGTGCGTAATAGCTCACTGGTCAAGTGATTCCGCGCCGACAATGTAGCGGGGCTCAAGTACACCGCCGAAGCTGTGACATTCATGCGATAGCCCGGTTCCTTGTGAATCCAGGTGTGTGGGTGGGTAGGGGAGCGTCGTGTGGCGGGTGAAGCGGCGGGGTGACCCAGTCGTGGACGCCACACGAGTGAGAATGCAGGCATGAGTAGCGAAAGACGGGTGAGAAACCCGTCCGCCGAATGACCAAGGGTTCCAGGGCCAGGCTAATCCGCCCTGGGTAAGTCGGGACCTAAGGCGAGGCCGACAGGCGTAGTCGATGGACAACGGGTTGATATTCCCGTACCGGCGAAGGACCGTCCACGTTGAACCCAGTGATACTAAGCTTCTGAAGCCGGCGGCACCTTCGGGTGGTGTTGGTGGAGGTGGTGGCCTGATCTGGTAGTAGGTGAGCGATGGGGTGACGCAGGAAGGTAGCCTCCGCGTGGCGATGGTTGTCCACGTTTAAGCATGTAGGGCTGTGCGTAGGTAAATCCGCGCACTGGGTGCCTGAGATGTGATGATGACCGCATTTGCGGGAAGAGGGTGATCCTATGCTGCCGAGAAAAGCCTCTAGCGAGGTCCGAGCCGCCCGTACCCTAAACCGACTCAGGTGGTCAGGTAGAGAATACTAAGGCGATCGAGTGAATCATGGTTAAGGAACTCGGCAAAATGCCCCCGTAACTTCGGGAGAAGGGGGGCCTGAGGCGTGAACCCACTTGCTGGGGGTAGCGTTTGAAGGCCGCAGAGACCAGGGAGAAGCGACTGTTTACTAAAAACACAGGTCCGTGCGAAGTCGCAAGACGATGTATACGGACTGACGCCTGCCCGGTGCTGGAACGTTAAGGGGACCGGTTAACCTTCGGGTGAAGCTGAGAACTTAAGCGCCAGTAAACGGCGGTGGTAACTATAACCATCCTAAGGTAGCGAAATTCCTTGTCGGGTAAGTTCCGACCTGCACGAATGGCGTAACGACTTCTCCGCTGTCTCAACCATGAACTCGGCGAAATTGCACTACGAGTAAAGATGCTCGTTACGCGCAGCAGGACGGAAAGACCCCGGGACCTTTACTATAGCTTGGTATTGGTGTTCGGTACGGCTTGTGTAGGATAGGTGGGAGACTTTGAAGCTGGCACGCTAGTGTTGGTGGAGTCAACGTTGAAATACCACTCTGGTCGTTCTGGATGTCTAACCTCGGTCCGTGATCCGGATCAGGGACAGTGCCTGGTGGGTAGTTTAACTGGGGCGGTTGCCTCCTAAAGAGTAACGGAGGCGCCCAAAGGTTCCCTCAGCCTGGTTGGCAATCAGGTGTCGAGTGTAAGTGCACAAGGGAGCTTGACTGTGAGAGAGACATCTCGAGCAGGGACGAAAGTCGGGACTAGTGATCCGGCCGTGGATTGTGGAATCGCGGTCGCTCAACGGATAAAAGGTACCCCGGGGATAACAGGCTGATCTTGCCCAAGAGTCCATATCGACGGCATGGTTTGGCACCTCGATGTCGGCTCGTCGCATCCTGGGGCTGGAGTAGGTCCCAAGGGTTGGGCTGTTCGCCCATTAAAGCGGTACGCGAGCTGGGTTTAGAACGTCGTGAGACAGTTCGGTCCCTATCCGCTGCGCGCGCAGGAAACTTGAGAAGGGCTGTCCCTAGTACGAGAGGACCGGGACGGACGAACCTCTGGTGTGCCAGTTGTTCTGCCAAGGGCATGGCTGGTTAGCTACGTTCGGAAGGGATAACCGCTGAAGGCATCTAAGCGGGAAGCTCGCTTCAAGATGAGGTTTCCATGGGGTTTACCCCGAGAGGCTCCCAGCTAGACTACTGGGTTGATAGGCCGGATGTGGAAGTGGGGACTGAAGACCCATGAAGCTGACCGGTACTAATATGCCGATAACTTGCCTACCATTCCTTTTCTGGAATGAATGATTACTGTTGTGTTTGCGTCCACTGTGCGGTTCCCGGGATACGGTCAGACCCCCCATGTGGGTGTGTGTCTGTTCTGATATCTCCATAGAGTTACGGCGATCATAGCGTCAGGGAAACGCCCGGTCCCATTCCGAACCCGGAAGCTAAGCCTGACTGCGCCGATGGTACTGCACTGGTTACGGTGTGGGAGAGTAGGACGTCGCCGGACATCATTTCAGGATGGCGGCCACCCGCAAGGGTGGCCGCCATTGCTGTTTTGTCTGATGATGAGTCGTACGTCGAGAGTATTGGGATAGGGAATCATGGCGGGCAAGCCCGAAGGACAGCGGCCGCGATCGAGCGGATCCGGTGCCGGCGCTTCACGGGCCGGGGCGCCGAGAGGTGGAGCGCCCAGAGCCGGTGCAGCTCCGCGCTCCGGTGGCCCCAGGACGGCGGGCACCCCGAAATTCGGAGGAGCTTCCCGCGTCGACCGTTCTACCAGGAGCGATGCGCCGCGCTCCGCTCCCGGCGGTTCCGGGTCCGGGCAGGGCGGATACTCCGCTGGACGACCGCCGACCGGTGACCGCAAGCCGCCCAGCGCCGGCGGTGCCCAGAGCCGGCGGGAATGGGGCGAGCGTCCGCCGCAGCGAAGCTCCGGTGGCGCACCTCGTCGAGACTCCGGTGGCCCGCGGGGCGATTCCGGCCCGCGGCAGGGCAGTTCCGCAGGCGACGGAAGGTCCTCGCGCCCGGGTTCTTCGCGGGATGGGAATTCTTCGCGGCCGAGTTCATCGCGCGACGGTAATTCGTCCGGTGGTTACTCGCGGGATTCTGCTCCGCGGACCGGTGGAAGCTATTCTCGCGACTCGGCGCCGCGTTCTGGTGGGTATCCTGGAAATGCTGCTCCGCGTTCGGGCGGTGGCTATTCACGCGATTCCGCACCGCGTCAGGGTGGCGGAGATCGGTCCGGACCTCCGCGTGAGCGTAAGGAATGGGGCGAGCGTCCCGCATCGTCCGGAAACCCGCGCGGCACGAGCGGTTCGCGCGAATCTGGTCCGCGGCAGAGTGGTGGTGGGTATCGCGAGTCGGGTCCGCGGCAGAGTGGCAGCGGATACTCCCGCGATGCGGCTCCGCGCACGGGTGGCGGAAATTCGCGCGATGCGGCTCCGCGTTCTGGTGGCGGTTATCCGCCGCGTTCTGGTTCGGGTGAATCCGGCCCGCGCCGGAGCGGTAGTGGGTATCGCGAGGCGCATCAGGGCGGTAGCGGGAATCGCGAGTCCGGTCCACGGCAGGGCGGCAGTGGGTATTCGCGGGATGCGGCTCCGCGCGGTGGTTCCGGTGAGTCCGGTCCGCGCCAGAGCGGCAGTGGGTATCGCGAATCGGGCCCCCGGCAGAGTGGCAGTGGGTACTCCCGCGATTCGGCTCCGCGTTCTGGTAGCGGCTATCCGCCGCGTGCGGGTGGTCGTGAGTCGGGTCAGCGGCAGAGCGGTGACAGTCGCGAGTCTGGCCCTCGGCAGAGCGGCAGTGGGTACTCCCGCGATGCGGCACCCCGGACCGGTGGCAGCTACTCGCGTGACACCGCCCCGCGGACCGGTAGCGCTGGTTACCCCCGGGATTCGGCTCCGCGCACCGGTGGCAGCTATTCGCGCGATTCCGCTCCGCGGCAGAGCGGTGGTGACCGCGATCGCTCCGGACCGCCGCGGGAGCGCAAGGAATGGGGCGAGCGTCCGGCTCGGCCGGACTCGCGGAGTCGGACCGATTCCCCGCGTTCGGATGCCCCGCGTTCGGCACCGCGTTCGGATGCCCCGCGTTCGGCACCACGTTCGGATGCCCCGCGTTCCGGATCCGACCACTCGACGCCGTATCGCGCCAATCCTGCGCCCGACCGGTCTGCTTCGTACGGCTCGACCCCGGATCGCCCCGGCCCGAACCGGTCTGGCCCGCCGCGCTCATCGTCCGAGCGCTCGGGTCCGCCGCGGTCGGGAGCGCCGCGTTCCGGTCCGCCTCGCTCCGCAGGCTCGCGCCCCCCGCGGGCCGGTGATGACCGCGAGCGCCGTCCCAAGTTTGCCCGGAAGGTGCCGCTCGAACGCGACCCGGAGATCCCGGAGGGCATCACCGCCGGCGATCTCGATCGCGAGGTGCGGGCCGAACTGGCCGGCCTGGGCCGGGAACTGGCCGCGGAGACCGGTGCCCATCTGGCCGCGGCCGGCTTCTTCTTCGAGTCTGACCCGGAGCGGGCCTGGGCGCACGCCGTCGCGGCTCGGCGGCGGGCCGCCCGGCTCGGCGTGGTCCGGGAGACCGCCGGCCTGGCGGCTTACCGGGCCGGGATGTACGCGGACGCCCTCTCCGAGCTGCGCACGGCTCGACGGATGACCGGGTCGAACATCCACCTGCCGGTGATGGCCGATTCCGAACGTGGCCTCGGCCGCCCCGAGCGTGCCCTGGAGCTCGCGCACAGCCCGGAAGGTCGCACCCTGGACCGTAATTCGAAGATCGAGCTGCTGATCGTGGAATCCGGGGCGCGCAGCGATCTCGGCCAGCACGATGCGGCCGTTGTGGTCCTGCAGGTACCGGAACTCGACACTCCGGCGAACAGCCCGACGCTGGCTCGCTTGCGGTTCGCCTACTCGGAGGCGCTGAACCGCGCCGCCCGGGAGCGGGAGGCCGCGACCTGGCGGGAACGGGCGATGGACAGCGACCGCGATGGCACGGCCGATCTTTACGCCCAGGCGGACGAGGACGAGATCATCGACCTCGAGGACGACGAAACGTCAGACTCGGACGACGCGTCGGTGGACCAGGCGGAGATCCGGGACGACGTCCAGGACGAGAACGACGAGGTCGACGTCCAAGGTGATGAGGACGACGTCCACAACGACGACGTTCGAGACGAGAACGACGATGTCCAGGACAGCGTCCAGAATCACGACTCCGACTCTGACGACGAAGACGACCGGGACGATGACGACGATGAGCAATTGATCGACGACGACGTGAACCAGAAGGTAGCCGGGGACGTGAAGCTGAACGTGATCGCGAATGAGAGCAGCGGGGGCGCTCAGTTCACGGACACCGAGGTCACCGGGCCGACGTCGGCGTCACCGACCGGTCCCGCGCCGCTGCCCAGGTTCGAGTCCGAAGCGAAGGGTGACGCTTGAGCATCGAGAACAACGGCCTGATCGGCAGCGCTCGGCCCCTGGTCGAGGTGTACGACCTGGTCCTGCTCGATCTGGACGGGGTGGTGTATATCGGCCAGGCGGCGGTGCCTGGAGCGGCGGAGGCGCTGGATCGGGTCCGCGCGGTCGGGGTTCGCACGGCGTTTGTTACCAACAACGCCTCCCGGCCGCCGCACGTGGTCGGCGAGCACCTGCGTCAACTGGGAGTGCATGCCGACGACGATGACGTCGTCACCTCTGCACAGGCGGCGTCCGCCCTGCTGGCCCGGCGGCTGCCCGCCGGGTCCGCGGTGCTGGTGGTCGGCGGAGAAGGGCTCTACCGGGCGCTCGAAGCCGTGGGTCTCAAGCCGGTGGCGTCCGTTGACGAGGGCCCGGCCGCCGTCGTCCAGGGGTTCGGCCCGGACGTCGGCTGGCGGTTGCTCGCGGAGGGCACCCGCGCGGTCCGGTCCGGTCTGCCTTGGATCGCCACGAACACCGACCTCACCGTGCCGACCCCGTACGGCCCGGCGCCGGGCAACGGCACCCTGGTGGCGGCGATCGCGACCGCGACCGGGGTCACCCCTGAGGTGGCCGGCAAGCCGCAGCCGACCCTGTTCCACGAGGCGGCGCAGCGGTACGGCGCCAAGCGCCCGCTGGTGGTCGGCGACCGGCTGGACACCGACCTGGAGGGTGCTCGGGCGGCCGGGATGGACGGGCTCGCCGTCCTGACCGGGGTGCATCGCGTTCCCGACCTGCTGATCGCCGCACCGGGTCGTCGTCCACACCTGATCGCTCGAGACCTGAACGGCCTGCTGGACCCGCATCCGGCCGCCATCCGGACGGACCAGGGCTGGTCCGTGGGCGAAGCGGTCGTCGCGGTCTCCGGGGCCGGTGGTGTTGCCGGTGGTGTTGGTACGTCGGTTGGTGCCGCGGATACGTCGGTTGACCACGAAAAGGCCGAGCTGCAGGTCGTTCGTCCCGGGTCCGACCCGATGGATCTGGTCCGGGCCGGGTGTGCGGCCGCCTGGGCGCACGCCGATGCGCATCCGGAGGCTCATCTCGATCCGGCGACTCTGCTCGACGCCCTGTACCGCCTCGAAGAAGCCGGTCCCTGGGAACGGTAGCGTGACGACCGACCGGGTCACAGGTGGTCCGACGAGGATCGGACGCGATCAGGAGGAGCTGGGCATGGATCACACCGAAGCGGCTCCCGAGCAGCCGTTCGTGTTCGAAGACCAGATGCCGCTCGATCGGGAGGCTGTGCAGCCAGGGCTCGCCCAGCAACCAGCGCCTGGCCAGCCATCAGCGCCCGACCATGAACCCGCGGCGCACCAGGACCTGGTGCGCGAGGAGCCGGCATCCGCGGTCGAGCCGGTGCCCGAGCAAGAGCCGGTTTCCGAGCAAGAGCCGGTTTCCGAGCAAGAGCCGGTTTCCGAGCCAGAGCCGGCGTTCGAGGAAGAACCGGTGCCCGACTACCCGGATCCACCACGCACCGGTGACGTCGCGGTTGATCAGGTGCTCGACGCCGTGGCGCTGGCCGTCGGTGGTCCACTGGAGGAGCAGCTCGCGGTGTACGACACCGCGCACCGCACCCTGCAGGACCGCCTGGCTGACGTCGAAGGCTGATCGTGCCCCGATTCCGTCGTCTCGATGCGGAGCTCGTCCGCCGTCGACTTGCCCGTTCGCGTGAGCACGCCGCCCGGCTGGTCCAGGAGGGCCGGGTGAGCGTCTCCGGAAGTGTGGCGACCAAGGCCGCGACTCAGGTGGACCCGGCGGTCGGCATCCTGGTCGCGGTCGACTCCGATGACCCCGGCTACGCCAGCCGCGGTGGCCACAAGCTGGCCGGTGCGCTCGACTACTTCACCGAGCTGGACGTGACCGGTCGCCGCTGTCTGGACGCCGGGGCGAGCACCGGCGGCTTCACCGACGTCCTGCTCCGCCGTGGCGCCCAGCACGTGATCGCGGTGGACGTCGGCTACGGCCAGCTGGTCTGGGCGCTGCAGCAAGACCCCCGCGTCACCGTCCTGGACCGGCAGAACATCCGCCAGCTGCTGCCGGAACAGGTGGCCCCGGCGCCCAGCGTGGTGGTGGCCGACCTGTCCTTCATCTCGCTGCGGATGGTGCTGCCCGCCCTGGTCAGCTGCGCCACCCCGGTCGCGGACCTGCTGCTGATGGTCAAGCCGCAGTTCGAGGTCGGCCGGGAGCGGCTGGGCGCCGGCGGCGTGGTCCGGGACCCACAGGTGCGGGCGGGCGCCGTTCGCGAGGTGGCTGCGGCGGCCGCCGGGCTCGGCCTGGGCGTGCGTGGCGTTGTTGCCAGCAGCCTGCCCGGACCCAGCGGCAACGTGGAGTTCTTTCTCTGGCTTCGTGCCGACGGCCCACCCCTGGACGACGCGGAGCTGCTTCGCGCGGTGACGGAAGGACCGCAATGACCGCCGATGAGCGCCGAGTCCTGGTACTCGCTCACACCGGTCGCGATGCCGCCGTCACGGCGGCCGAAGAGCTGCTGAAGCTGCTGGTGGTCGCCGGGCTGACGCCGATGGTGATGCCGAAGGAGGCCGCCGGGCTGACCCAGAAGGCCCAGGATCTGCTGGTGCTCGCGGACGTGGAGAACCCGTTGGACTCCGCCGAGCTGGTGGTGGTGCTCGGTGGCGACGGCACCATCCTTCGCGGCGCCGAGCTGGTCCGCGGCGGCCCGGTCCCGTTGCTCGGGATCAACCTCGGCCATGTCGGGTTCCTCGCCGAGAGCGAGCGGGACGACCTCGACTACACCGTGCAGCGGATCGCCGCCCGGGACTACGAGGTCGAGGAGCGGATGACGCTCGATGTCGCCGTGCACGCCGACGGTGGCCGGATCGCGCAGATGTGGGCGGTGAACGAGGCGTCCGTGGAGAAGGCGAACCGGGAACGCTTGATCGAAGTGGTGATTGAGATCGACGGTCGTCCGGTAACCGAATTCGGTTGTGACGGCATCATTCTCGCCACCCCGACCGGGTCAACGGCGTACGCCTTCTCGGCCGGCGGGCCGATCGTCTGGCCCGAGGTCGAGGCGATGCTGGTGGTCCCGCTGAGCGCGCACGCGCTGTTCGCCCGGCCGATGGTGGTGGCCCCGAACGCGGTGATGGCCGTTGAGCTGGTGGCCGGTGCGCCGGGCCGGGCGATGCTCTGGTGCGACGGCCGGCGCAGCATGGACCTGCCGCCGGGGGCACGGGTGGAGGTCCGCCGCTCCGAGGTCCCGATCCGGCTCGCCCGGCTGGCCCGCCCGCCGTTCACGGATCGACTGGTGGCGAAGTTCGGCCTGCCGGTGCACGGCTGGCGCGGCCGGGCAGTGCGCGCCTCGGACCACTCCGAAGTCGTACGTATGTACCCATCCGACTCCCCGGCTGACTAGGCTGACGCCCGTGCTGTTGGAGATGCATCTTCGTGGCCTTGGTGTGATCGACGATGCGGTAATGGAATTCGGGCCCGGCCTGACCGTGGTGACCGGCGAGACCGGTGCCGGTAAGACCATGGTGGTGACCGGCCTCGGTTTGCTGATGGGTGGCCGTTCCGATCCCGGTGCGGTCCGCGACGGTTACCCGAATGCCCTGGTCGAGGGCAGGGTCCTGGTCGACCCGGCGGGGAGTGCGGCGGCCCGCGCGGTCGAGGCCGGCGCCGAACTGGACGACGGCGACGTGCTGGTGATCTCCCGCTCGGTCTCCGCCGAGGGCCGCAGCCGGGCCCACCTCGGCGGGGTCGGGGTTCCGGTCGGCACCCTGATCGTGCTGGCCGGCGACCTGGTGGCGGTGCACGGTCAGAGCGACCAGATCCGGCTGCAGTCCACCGTCCGGCAGCGCGAATCGCTGGACCGGTTCGCCGGCGCCCCGGTGCTGAAGGCGCTGACCGGCTATCGGCAGACATTCGACCGGTTGCGCGCCGTGCAGGCCAAGCTGACCGAGATCACCGAGCGGTCCCGGGAACGGGCCGCCGAGGCCGAGGGCCTGCGCACCGGACTGGCGGCGATCGAGAAGCTCGCGCCCGAGCCGGGGGAGGACCACGCGCTCCGCGCCGAGGCCCAGCGACTGTCCCACGCCGAGGGCCTGCAGCAGGCCGCCGCGACGGCGAACCTGCTGCTCAGCGGTGACTCCGAGGGCGGCGGCGGCGCCGACGTCGTCGGTCTGGTCGGTGAGGCCCGACGGGCCCTGGAGGGTGGCGGTGAGCACGACCCACTGCTCGTCCAGCTCGCCGCCCGAGCCGCGGAGATCGGCTACCTGGTGGACGACCTGGCCACCGAGTGCGCGTCCTACGCCGCGAGCGTCGAGTCGGACCCGGCCCGGCTGAGCGCCGTGGAGGACCGTCGCGCGGCCCTGACCCAGCTGATCCGCGGGTACGGCGAGGACGTCGACGAGGCCCTGGCCTGGGCTCAGCGGGCCTCCGTCCGACTCTACGAACTGGACGGAGACGGCGGAGCGCTGGACGAACTCGCGGCCGAACGCGACGCGCTGCGCGTCACCCTCGGCGAGCAGGCGGCCAAGCTCAGCCAGCTCCGCGGCACCGCGGCGGTCAAGCTGTCCAAGGCGGTCACCGCCGAGCTGCAGGAACTGTCGATGGCCGGGGCCAAGCTGAGCGTCGAGGTGCGCCGCCGGGACGATCCGGCCGGCCTGCCGGTCGACCTCGGGGCGGAGGGGGTCCGGACGGTGGCGTACGGCGTGGACGGGGTGGACGACGTCGAGATGCTGCTCGCGCCGCACCCCGGTGCTCCGTCCCGGCCGCTCGGCAAGGGCGCCTCCGGCGGTGAGCTTTCCCGGGTGATGCTCGGCCTGGAAGTGGTGCTCGGTGCCGTCGACCCGGTGCCGACGTTCGTTTTCGACGAGGTGGACGCCGGGGTCGGCGGCCGCGCGGCGCTCGGGATCGGCCGTCGGCTGGCCCGGCTGGCCCGCACCTCCCAGGTCCTCGTCGTCACTCACCTGCCGCAGGTGGCCGCGTTCGCCGACCACCATCTGCTGGTCCAGAAGAGCGGCAAGGGACAAATCACCAGCAGTGGTGTGCACACTCTGAACGCCGACGGCCGGATCCGGGAGCTCGCCCGAATGCTCGGCGGGGTAGCCGAATCCGACTCGGCTCAGGCGCATGCCGAGGAACTCCTGCAGCTGGCGGAGGCCGACCGGGCGCACGCCTGACCCGCACGCTGGCATCGTCGGGTGTCTCGACATGGGACGATCGGGACGTGAAGATGCCCTCCCTGCTGCGTGGCCGGCCCGAGCCGCTGGTCGGCCCAGGGGTCCAGGGCACGGCTCGGGTGGATGTCCGGACCAAGAATCTGACCAAGCGGCTGCAACCGGGCGATATCGCCGTCATCAATCATGTCGACATCGACAAGGTGTCCGCGGACGCGCTGGTCGGCTGCCGACCGGTAGCCGTGATCAATGCGGCGGCCAGCATCTCCGGCCGGTACCCGAACCTCGGCCCGGAGATCCTGTTGAACGCGGGCATCGTGCTGGTCGACAACGTCGGACCGGAGTTGCTGACCGCCATCCAGGACGGGGTCCGGGTCCGGGTCGACGGCCATCAGATCTGGGTCGGCGACCAGCTGACGACCCAGGGCGTCCGGCAGGACGAGGAGTCCATCTCCGAGGCGATGGACACCGCGCGAGCCGGGCTCAACGTCCAGCTGGAGTCGTTCGCGGCGAACACGATGGAGTACCTGAAGAAGGAACGCGACCTGCTGCTCGACGGTGTGGGCGTGCCCGACTGCAGGACCTCGTTCGACGGCAGGCAGGCGCTGATCGTCGTCCGTGGGTATCACTACAAGGAAGACCTGGCGACGCTGCGGCCCTACATCCGTGAGTACAAGCCGGTCCTGGTTGGAGTGGACGGCGGCGCCGACGCGATCATCGAGGGTGGCTACACCCCGGACATGATCGTCGGCGACATGGACTCGGTCTCGGACCACGCGCTGACCTGCGGAGCCGAGATCGTCGTCCACGCCTACCGGGACGGCAACGCGCCCGGCCTGGAACGCGTCCGGGCGCTCGGGGTGGAGCCGGTGCTCTTCCCGGCGACCGGTACCAGCGAGGACGTCGCGATGCTGCTGGCCGACGACAAGGGTGCGTCGCTGATCGTCGCGGTCGGCACCCACGCCACCCTGATCGAGTTCCTGGACAAGGGCCGCTCCGGCATGGCCAGTACGTTCCTCACCCGGCTCCGGATCGGCGGCAAGCTGGTGGACGCCAAAGGTGTCTCCCGGCTGTATCGGCAACGGATCACCAACTGGCAGCTGATCCTGCTCGCCGTGGCCGGTCTGTTCGCGCTGGCCGTCGCGCTCGCCGCCACGGACGGCGGGCAGGCCACCTACTCCCTCTTCGGCGCCCGGCTCGATGATCTCGTTTCCTGGGTGAAAAGCTGGTTCGTCGACGCCAAGCCCGAGGCCCTCTCGACCTACTGGCAGGGATTCAGCAGAACATGATCGACTTCAGATACCACCTGGTCTCCCTGGTCTCGGTGTTCCTCGCCCTGGCCGTTGGGATCGTGCTCGGTGCCGGTCCGCTCAAGGATTCGATCGGCACCACACTGCAGGTGCAGGTGCAGGCGTTACGGGACGAGAAGGACGGCCTTCGGGTGCAGCTCGGCACGGCGAACGCGGCCCTGGCGCACCGCGACGACTTCATCACTGCTGTGACCCCGAGCCTGGTCAGCGGCGCGCTGGCCGACCGGTCGGTGGCGATCGTGAGTCTGCCGGACGTATCCGGTGACGCCGTCGACCCACTGGTCGACGCGGTCACCACGGCCGGCGGCAAGGTGACCAGCCGGATCAACATCAACAGCGCCTGGGTCGACCCGGCGAAGGCGGAGGCCCGGTCCCAGGTGCTCAGCGACCTGGCCGCCGCCCTGCCCACCGGAACCGTGCCGAGCTCCGGCGACGTCGATGTCCGGCTGGCCAACCTGCTCGCCGGTGCGCTGGTCAGTTCCGGGGCGGCGCCGGTCTCGGCGAGTACCCAGGCGACCACCACTGTGCTGGACGCGCTCCGGTCCGCCGACCTGATCGAGATCAAGGGCAACGTCTCCGGGCTGGCCGGTGGGGCAATGATGCTGGCCCCGGCCATCCCGGTGGACGGCGACGCGGCCGTCAAGGCGACCCCGGGTGACGATGCGATGGCCGAGTACGTCTCGCTGGCCAATGCGCTGGACACGGTCGGTGGTGGTGCGGTGGTGACCGGACCGGCGTCCTCGGCCACCGACGGCGGCGTGCTGACCGCCCTGCGCAAGGACGACACGGCCAAGTCCCGGGTGTCGACCGTGGACAGCGGCTCAACCCCGATGGGCCTGATCACCGCAGTGCTGGCGATGCAGGAGCAGCTCGCCGGCAATTCCGGTGCCTACGGCTTCGGCAGCGGGGCCAATGACCTGCTGCCGACGTCGGAGCCGCTGCCAGGGGAATCCGCCTCGGCGGAGGCGGGCAAGTGAGCCGTCGAACCAGGCAGCCCGGTCGACAGTCCGGTCGAGCCCAGGGGTCTGGCCTGTCCCGGCTGATCGGCAGCGCGGTCACGGTGGCCGGCGCCGGGCTGGCCGCCCGTGGTGCCTGGGCGGCACTGCGAACCCAGCCTCCGGGCGGCGCGGAACGCTGGGACCGGGTGAACCACCGGGCCGAGACCGTGACCCTGCTGGAGGGGCCGGCCTACGCGCTCGGCGCGGCGACTGCGGTGGCGCTCGCGCCCGGTGTCCCGCCTCGGCTGAAGGCCGCTGCGGTACTGGCAACGCTCGGTGGCGGCGTCTTCGGAGCCATCGACGACCTGCGCGAGTCCGGCAAGAACAAGGGCCTGCGCGGGCACCTCGGCGAGTTGGCGCACGGCCGGGTCAGCACCGGCGGGCTGAAGATCCTCGGGATCGGCGCCACCGGCCTGGCCGCGGCCGCGCTCGCCGCCCCCGACCGAGCCTCGGCTTCTGCGGACGATCGCGACGCCGGCGGGCTGGTTGATCTGCTGGTGAACGGTGCGGTGATCGCCGGCAGCGCGAACCTGGTGAACCTGTTCGACCTGCGTCCGGGCCGGGCCCTGAAGGTGGTGCTGCTGACCGCGCCGCTGGCCGGCGGATCGCCCGCGGGTCGGCTGATCGCGACCGCCTGCGGGACCGCCGCCGGTCTGCTCCGGCCGGACCTGGCCGAGGAGTCGATGCTCGGTGACACCGGTGCCAACGCGGCCGGTGCGCTGCTCGGCACCGCCGCCGTGGCGGGCCTGGGACGCCGTGGTCGAGTCCTGACCTTGCTCGGCCTGACGGCATTGACGCTGGCCAGCGAGCGGGTCAGCTTCACCGCGGTGATCGCTCGGACGCCGGTGCTGCGCGAGTTGGACCTGCTCGGCCGAAGGCCCCCGGAACACAGCCCGAGGCCCCCAGAAGTCAGCCGGTCGCCGGAGGAGAGCAAGTCGCCGGAGGAGAGCCAGGGTTCGCGGGAGTCAGCGGAGTGAAGCTGGGCGCCGGGCTGCTGGCCTCGGCGACGATGATCGCCGCGATCACCGCGGTCTCTCGGGTCTTCGGCTTCGGGCGCTGGCTGGTCTTCGCCGGAAACGTCGGCTCGGACTGCGTGGGTGAGGCGTACACCTCGGCCAACGTGCTGCCGAACGTGCTGTTCGAGGTGGTGGCCGGGGGCGCGCTGGCCGGAGCCGTCGTCCCGTTGCTGGCCGGTCCGCTCTCCCGAGTCGCGGGCCGTGAGGAGGTGGACCGGATCGCCTCGGCGTTGATCGGCTGGACGCTGCTGGTCCTGGTGCCGGCGTCGGTGCTGCTGGCGGCGCTGGCCGGCCCGCTGTCCCGGGTGCTCACCGATGAGAAGTGCGCGGGGGAGCAGGCCCTGACCGCCCGGCTGCTGCTGGTGTTCGCGCCGCAGATCGCGCTGTACGGAATCGGGGTGGTGCTCGCCGGGATCCTCACCGCGCATCGTCGGTTCTTCTGGCCGGCGGCGGCACCGCTGCTGTCCAGCCTGGTGGTGATCGGCGCCTACCTGGCGTTCGGTGCCACCGCGGACGGCGCGCAGGATGCCGCGAATCGGCTGCCGGGGACCGCTGCGGCGTGGCTGGCCTGGGGCACCACCGGCGGTGTAGCGGTGATGACGCTGCCGCTGTTGGTGCCGGTGTACCGGGAGGGGGTGCGGTTGCGCCCGACCCTGCAGTTCCCACCCGGGGTCGGTCGGCGCGGTGCGGCGCTGGCCGCGGCCGGCATCGGTGCGCTGCTGGCGCAGCAGGCCGCCGTCCTGGTCGCGGTCCTGCTGGCCGGCGGGAACAGTGAGACCGGCGCGTTCGCGGTGTTCCAGTACGCCCAGGCGGTCTACCTGCTGCCCTACGCGGTGCTCGCCGTCCCGCTGGCCACCAGTGCCTTCCCGAGGCTGGCCGAGCGGGCCAGCCTCGGAGACAGGGCCGGGTTCGCCGCGACCGCCTCGATGAGCACCCGGGCCGTCAGCGTGGTGGCGCTGCTGGGGACCGCCGTCCTGATCGGGGTGGCGGTTCCGGTGGCCGGGTTCTTCGCCTCGTTCGCCAAGGGGGATGTCAGCGCGCTCGGGGCCGCGCTCACCGTGCTGGCGCCGGGGCTGCTGGGGTTCGCGCTGATCGCGCACATCGGCAGGGCGCTCTACGCCCTGGAGCGCGGTGGGACGGCCGCCACCAGTACCGCCATCGGCTGGCTGGTGGTGATCGTCGGCTCCGTGCTCGGGGTCGCCGTCGCCGGCGTGGTGACGGGCCTGGCCTGGGGAAACACGATTGGGATGACGATCGCCGGTGGTCTGCTGCTGCTCGCCCTGGCCCGGACGGCCGGCTCGGCGGCGGTCGCCGGGCTGACCCGGGTGCTGCTGGCCGGGGCGCTCGCGGCCGGGGTGGCCGGAGTCGCCGGTCGGGAGGTCGGCGTGCTGCTGCTCGACGCGCTGGGCGAGGGGACCGTCGGTGCGCTGGTGGCCGGAGTGCTGGCCGCGGGCGTGTCCGGGGTCGGCTTTGTGCTGGTGCTGTCGGTGCTCGACCGCAAGGATCTGGCCGCCGTGCTGGAGCGAGTGCCGGGCCGGTCGAAGGTGGCCGGATGAACGTCCTGCTCGTGCTGGCCACCAGCGGTGGTGGCGTCGGCCGACACGTTGCCCAGATTGCCGCCGGGCTGACCGCGGCGTCCGGGCCTCGCGGGTCGGGAGCGCCCGAGCACCGGGTTCGGGTGGCCGGGCCGGCCGAGACCGACGACGATTTCGGCTTCACCGCTGCGGGGGCCGAGTTCACCCCGCTGGAGATCGCTGCCCGGCCGCGCCCGCTGGCCGACCGGCGGGCGGTCCAACGGTTGCGCGCCTTGGCCGCCGATGCCGAGGTGGTGCATGCGCACGGGCTGCGGGCCGGTGCGCTGACCGTGCTCGCTGTCCGCCGCCTGCGGCCCGGACGGCGACCCAAGGTTGTGGTCACCCTGCACAACGCGCTGGTCTCGGGCGGTGCGATCGCCGTCGTCCACGCCGTCCTGGAACGGATCGTCGGTCGTGGAGCGGACGTCGTCCTGGTGGTCTCCGCCGACCTCGGGGCGGCGATCGCCCGCCGCGGCGCCCGTGACGTCCGGCCCGCCGTCGTCCCGGCTCCGCTGCTGGCCCCACCGCAGCGTCCGGCTGACGAGGTACGCCGCGAGGTCGGCGTCCCGCCGGGAGCCGCGCTGCTGGTCACGATCGCCCGGCTGGCCCCGCAGAAGGGCCTGAACGTCCTGGTGGACGCCGTGGGCCTGCTGAGCGCGGCAGGAGTCCAGGTGCTCGCCGTGGTGGCCGGCGACGGCCCGCTGGCGGCCGAGGTGTCCGGCGCTGCCGTCGCGCGCGGGATTCCGCTGCGGCTGCTGGGTCGGCGCAGCGACGTGGCAGACCTGCTGACCGCTGCCGACATCGTGGTGGTACCGAGCCGCTGGGAGGGCCAGCCGCTGATCGTCCAGGAGGCGCTGCTGGCGGGGGCCGCGATCGTTGCCACCGATGCCGGTGGCACCGCGGCGGTCGCCGGGGATGGCGCCGTCCTGGTCCCGGCCGACGATCCGGCTGCGCTGGCTGCGGGGATCGCCGACCTGCTCGCCTCTCCGGCAGCGCTGACGAGCCTGCGGCAGCGCGCCCGGCGGCGAGCGCTGGACCTACCGAGTGCCGAGGATGCGTTACGTGATGTGCTGGCGGTTTACCGATCCGTCACCAGTCCGTCCTCGGCGCCGTGACCTTGCCCGTATTGACGGCCTGAGCGGCCCGCACGGTCGGTCACGGGAGATCACGTGATTCGTTGAGATTCACTCGAACGGCGCACGACACCCTTGGGTGCATACGTTCGTCCCGGAACCCTGATAACGTGAAAGCCCGTGGCGCAGCGGATACCAGAACCTACAAAGCAGATCTTCGTCACGGGCGGCGTTGCTTCGTCCCTCGGCAAGGGGTTGACGGCTTCCAGCCTCGGTCATCTCCTCCGTGGACGCGGGCTCCGGGTGGCGATGCAGAAACTCGACCCCTACCTGAATGTCGATCCGGGCACGATGAATCCGTTCCAGCATGGTGAGGTTTTCGTCACTGCTGATGGTGCGGAGACGGATCTTGACATCGGTCATTACGAACGATTCCTCGACGTCGAATTCGGCCGGACGGCCAACGTCACCACCGGGCAGGTCTACTCGGCGGTGATCGCCAAGGAAAGACGCGGCGAGTACCTCGGTGACACCGTCCAGGTCATCCCGCACATCACGGACGAGATCAAGGCCCGAATGCGGGCGCAGGCCGACAGCGACGATCCGGCCGGCCCGCCCGACGTGATCATCACCGAGATCGGCGGCACGGTCGGTGACATCGAGTCGCTGCCGTTCCTGGAAGCGGCCCGGCAGGTCCGCCGGGACGTCGGCCGGGACAACGTCTTCTTCGTCCACGTCTCGCTGGTGCCCTACCTCGCACCCAGCGGCGAGCTGAAGACCAAGCCGACCCAGCACTCTGTGGCGGCGCTGCGGAACATCGGCATCCAGCCGGATGCGATCGTCTGCCGCTCGGACCGTGAGATCCCCGAGAGCATGAAGCGCAAGATCGCCCTGACCTGCGACGTGGACGTCGAGGCAGTGGTGAACGCGATGGACGCCCCGAGCATCTACGACATCCCGAAGGTGCTGCACGCGGAGGGCCTGGACGCCTACGTGATCCGCCGGCTCGGCCTGGCATTCCGGGACGTGGAGTGGAAGAGCTGGGACGAGCTGTTGCGCCGGGTGCACCGCCCGGCCCACCACGTCAGCGTGGCGCTGGTCGGCAAGTACATCGACCTGCCGGACGCCTACCTGTCCGTCACCGAGGCGCTGCGGGCCGGTGGGTTCGCCCAGGACGCGAAGGTGGAGATCCGCTGGGTCGCCTCCGACACCTGTGAGTCCCGCGAAGGCGCCCAGCGAGCCCTGCACGGCGTCGACGCGGTCTGTGTGCCGGGCGGTTTCGGGGTACGGGGGATCGAGGGCAAGCTCGGTGCGCTGCGCTGGGCCCGGGAGAACTCGGTACCGACCCTGGGGCTGTGCCTCGGCCTGCAGTGCATGGTGATCGAGTACGCCCGCAACGTGGTCGGCCTTGACGGAGCGAGTAGCAGTGAGTTCGACCCCGGCACCAAGCACCCGGTGATCGCCACCATGGCCGAGCAGGAACACATCGTGGACGGCGACGGTGACCTCGGTGGCACGATGCGGCTGGGCTCGTACCCGGCGGTGCTGGCCGAGGGCAGCGTGGTCCGCGAGGTGTACGGCGCGGCGGAGGTTTCCGAGCGGCACCGGCACCGGTACGAGGTGAACAACAACTACCTCAAGCAGCTCGAGGACGCCGGGCTGGCGTTCTCCGGGATGTCGCCGGACCGCTCGCTGGTGGAGTTCGTTGAGCTGCCGCGCGAGGTGCACCCGTACTACGTCGGTACGCAGGCGCATCCGGAGTTCCGGTCCCGGCCGCACCGGGCGCACCCGCTGTTCTCCGGGCTGGTCGAGGCGGCGGTGGACCGGCAGCGGGCCGAGCGCCTGGTGGAGGTCCATGCGGTCGATGTCGAGGCAGTCGATGCGGTTCCGGCGACTGTTGACGGGACGCCGGTGGCGTCTGCGACGGCCAGCGCGTGACCGAATCGCTCGACCCGCCCCTGATCGACGTCCTGGCTCCGCGCACCGTGGTGACGTCCGAACTCGTCTACCACGGGGCGATCTGGGACGTGCTGTCCGACACCGTCGACCTGGGCGAGGCCGGCCTGGTCCGGCGTGACGTGGTGCATCATCCCGGGGCGGTGATTGTGGTGGCCCTCGACGACAACGACCGGGTGCTGATGATCCGGCAGTACCGGCACCCGACCCGGATGGAGCTCTGGGAACTGCCGGCCGGTCTGCTGGACATCGCGGGGGAGAACCCGTTGGACGGTGCGAAGCGAGAACTGGCCGAGGAGGCCGACCTCAAGGCCGACCGGTGGGATCTGCTGATCGACTGGTTCAACTCGCCGGGCAGCAGTGACGAGGCGATCCGGTTGTTCCTGGCCCGCGACGTCCAACCGGTTCCGGATCATGAGCTGCACCAGCGGACCGAAGAGGAACTCGGCATGCCGACCCGCTGGGTGCCGCTGGATGAGGCCAGGGACGCGGTGCTGGCCGGGAAGATCCACAACGCCGGCTCGGTGATCGGCGTCCTGGCCGCCTCGGCGTCCCGGGACATGGGCTGGTCCACGCTGCGGCCGACCGACGCACCCTGGCCTGAGCACCACGCTTTCCGCTGATGTTGTGAAACGGTAACTTTCTGGGCATGATCCCGCAGATCTGACAAACTCGGCATCCACCTGGGCGAAGGCGTCCGGATCTGGTTGCTGAGGGAGCGACATGGGAATCCCCCCTGTCTCCGGAACCGCTCGTACCGAACGTCCACACGACCCGCAGGAGCCCTCGCCGTCCCTGCCACCCGAGCCGCCCGCAGCTGCGGCTCTGGCGAGTCGGCTGGACCGGGTGCTCGACGTGGTGGGGTTGCTGGCGCTCGGCTGGATGGTCGCACTTTGGCACCTGGGGTCGCCCGGCGTTCCCGCGCTGCCCGGGATCGGCGCCTTCCCCGGGTTCGCCGAGCTGTCCATTCGGAGTCGGCTGACATTTGCTCTCGTCGTCATCACGCTGTTGCTGATGATCGTGGTTGTGCTGACCTTCGGCCGTCCACCGACCCGGGCCCGGCTGCTGGCTGTCGTCCCCCTGCTGATCGTTCTGACCTCGGTGGGGATCTGGCGGTTCATCAAGGGTTTCGTAGCTTCGTGGCCCGACAGCAGCAGCACGATGGTGATGCTGGACGTCGGGTTCTGGGACGGCGCGGCCGTGTCGCTCGGCCTCGCGGCGGTCGCCCTGCTGGTGATCCGGACGCGTCGGCTGACCCGGCGGCTGCTGGTGATCCCGACCATCGCGGTGATCGTCTCGGTGACCGCGACTCTGCTGGACGCGGTGTTGGCCTTCACTCCGGTGTTCGGGGACAGCGATCGGGACGCCACCATCGTAGGCCTCGGGCTGCTGTTCCCGCCGCTGCTGATCGCCCTGCTCGGGGTCGGGATGGCGCCGGGCTGGCTGCGGGAACTGTGGCGCGGTGACCTGCGCGGCGCCGCAGCCCTGGTGCTGTGGGGGCTCGTGGTCGGTGCCGAGTCGGTGCTGCCGCCGTACTTCACCTTCATCCAGAGCGAGGGCCGGGGAATCATCGACATCGAGGGTGCCATCGTCCCGGTCAACGGGCTGGACTGGCTGCACGGTGCGCTTGCGGTTGCCGCCGCGGTGCTGATCGCCCCCGTGGTTCGGGCTTATCGGACCCGCAATCACCACGGCCGGGCCGCGATCCTGTCCGGCCCGCTCGCCGCCCTTGCCCTGCTGCTGCTCGTCCACCTGGCCGGCCTGCTACTCCAGTACCGGCTGCTGCTCGGCAACAGGCATGCTCCGGGGACGGTCGCTGCCGAGCAGGTGATTGTCCTGTTCGGCCTGATCGGCGCAGCCTTGATGCTCCTGGTCGCAGTCCGGCCGAAGGACCGATCCGGGCCGCTCGCGATGCTCGGGGCGGCCCTGCTGATCGCCGTCCCGGCGGGGCTCTACGTCGTCCCGGAGGCGCTCCGGGATGATCCGTACCACCCGCTGCGCAGCATGATTGGGACGATCATCCAGCCGCTCAGCCTGTGGGACGGCGGAGAGATCCTGCTGGTCTTCGTCCTGCCGGGGTTGCTGTTTGCGTTGCTGGCGGTCAGTCGGCGGCGGGGTGCGGAGGCTGGTCCGGCGGTGGCGGCTGTTCCGGTGGTGCCCGCGCCGGCGCCGGCCCCTGCCGCGCCCGCGACCTGAGCGCGACGCGCGACCGGGCCGCGCTGACCTTGAGCTGCGCGGACGCTGACCTGGCCTGCGTTGACCGACCTGCGCGACCTGAGCCGGCCGCATAGGGTCGGATTGTGGACCATTTCCAGCGCGGCGGGCTGACCTTCGACCTCCGGGACGGTGGTCCCGTGGATGGCGAGCCGGTGCTGCTGCTGCACGGGTTCCCGCAGGACAGCAGCTCCTGGAGTGCCGTCGCGCCACTGCTGCACGCGGCCGGCCTGCGCACTCTCGCACCGGACCAGCGCGGCTACTCACCGGGAGCCCGGCCACCGCGACCCGCGGACTACCGGGTTGTCGAACTGGTAGGCGACATCCTGGCGCTGCTCGACGCGGCCGACCTGCCTTCGGCGCACATCGTCGGCCACGACTGGGGTGGCGTGATCGCCTGGCAGTTGGCGGACCGGTATCCGGAGCGGGTGCGTTCGCTGACCGTGCTCTCCACCCCGCACCCGCGCGCCCTCCAGGCCGCGATGCGTTCGGGCAAGCAGGCGCTGAAGTCCTGGTACATCCTGTTCTTCCAGCTGCCGGTGGTGCCCGAGTTCGTGCTGGCCCGCACTCTGGAACGACTGCTGCTGCGCTCCGGCCTGCCGGCCGAGTTCGCCGTGCACAACGCCCGGCGAATGCGCGAACCCGGCGCCCTGACCGGTGCCCTGAACTGGTACCGCGCCCTGCGCGTCCGCTCACCCCGCCCCCACCCCACAGCGCCCACCACCACCTCGGTGCGCACCATCACGGTGCCCACCACCTACATCTGGAGCCGCCACGACGCCTTCCTCGGCGCCACCGCCGCCCACCAAACCGCCCACCACGTCACCGCCCCCTACCGCTTCGAAGAGCTCAACGCCTCCCACTGGCTCCCCGAAACCCACCCCGCCGAGGTAGCCACCTTGATCATCGAGCGACTTCGCACCCCTTGAGCCGGTGAAATCAAGATCAACGAGCCTGTAGCGAAATCGTGCTGCTCAAGATCAATTTGCAATTTGGACGGGGTTCTGCCCCATTTAGTGGGTCAAATACCCGCACAGATCGGATTTTTCCTTG
>Ga0307513_10000484_pt1 | contig 57229 bp, 67 predicted proteins | sample 15_EM_MG_FD_202174 | JGI IMG/M metagenome (GOLD analysis project Ga0307513, IMG submission 202174) | Populus trichocarpa ectomycorrhiza microbial communities from riparian zone in the Pacific Northwest, United States - 15_EM | ecosystem: Host-associated > Plants > Roots > Unclassified | place...
TCCCAAGATAATCGCAGAGGTCCCAGCCAAAGGGGGGATGCACGTGATGTAGAGATGTTCCATAGAAAGTTGTCCGCATCGGCTAAAAAGCTGTATGGTAAAGAACGAACCCTACGGGCTTCGTAACGAACCCTACGGGCTTCGTAACGAACCCTACGGGCTTCGTAATCACCATCCCGCTGATTCGGAATCGCCCATTCCCTCCTACGTATCATCACCCGGATACCGTGTCTACTTGGCCCGGTCAGGTTGCACAACCTTCGGGTCCTCGCCCTCCCGTTTGTAGCTTTAATCTCCTCGATGCTTTCAGTCCACTCCGTTGTTTCGGCCCGATGTAGAACCGGTGATGTCACCCCGTTTTAGACTCTTTGAATTTAGCGTTCGTTAACCTTTCCGACGACCAGAATTTCTGGAGGGGTTGCGGCCAACACATGACCGTGGAGTAAGTTCGACGTCCATGACCTGGTCTGTTTGGCACACCAATCTTAGCATTATTATTGTGGTCGAAATCACGTCAATTAAAGAACAAGTATTTGAAATGTTCGGGCCCGAAAGTCAAGATCAGAGAGTCCTGGGAGAATATAGCGCATTGGATGCAGCTTTCTGATTAAGACGCGTTACAGGGGCGTTCCGATGGTATCACAACCACCTGCGTAGGAGATTCGACCGCTTGGTAGCGGTTGTGGTCCCATTCAGCACAGGGAACAGATTGGTATCGTCGACTGGGCACTGCGAACTGCCTCCCTTTGGAAGCTAAAAATCGTAAAACCGATCGGATCAGCAAGAGAGTGCGCAGCCGGCGTGTAGCCCATCAGAAAGAACACCAACCGTGGAGTTGGCGAAGTAATTGTACACGACGCCCCGAGTGCAAGACGAGACTTGACCGATGCTCGTGTGGCCGAAGCCAAGTTGTTCGAGCAAGAAAGCGTTGTCGTCGCCGAGCATGTCGACGGCCGTTTTCGCACCCGCGAGCGGCGTGATCGGGTCAGCCTAGGAAAACATCATCGTGGTGGTCAGGTTAAGGGAGAACGTGTGGTTCTGGGGTGGATTGCACGTGCCATGTTTCCAATGACGAGAACTGGGGTCTTGAGCTTCGTACGTGTGTATGCGGGGAGCCTTTCGACGGAACGAACCGGCCACCCAAACGAAATGTATCTGAGGTTATTGTTGTCGGCATCGTCAGAACTCGTCCTCCGAAAATGAATCATCATGCACGTACAACATGCTCAAAGTGGCTCCGACTTGATTTGGGGTTGCTCAGTAAAAGAATCGACAGGAACGAATGGTAGAAAATCTCACATGTAGGAGAGACCTTTCGAGTGACAGCCACGATATCATCAAACAAGTCCTCGATCGTCGCATCGTCATCACTGAAGTCGTCCGCTCCAGCAATGGCCGCCTGCGAATAAGAAGTCAAGGAAACCTGGTACAAGGGGGGATCGTCGATCGTGATGTTCTCGGAGGGAACGTTGTATTTGCGACCCCCATCGATCGTGTGAGTCACGTTATAAGTTTCAGCAGCTTGGAGAACCAGAGCCGCGATCTGGTAAACGCCCCTGTTCATATAATGGCTCCATACCTCTGGGGAGTACAGAAGGGCGAAAATCAAATCTGTTGTGGGGGGGTCAGTGGCTAGCTTCAAGGGGGTAAAGGTCAGAAATCGTACTCTTAATGAAGGCGGGGACGAGGGGAACTGGAATCCCCTTGCGGTAGAGCTCGAGGCTCACCTGAGATGGAAACGGGATTAATCGGATTACCCAATCCGGGAAAAAAACAATTGCTCACATCGTGAACATAGTTCAGAAGAGTCTTCACGTCGTCCCCAGTAGCGTTGTCGCCAGTAATCTCGATGAGTTTACAACCGGCCCTTCCTGCCGCAGCGCAACCATCCGTGAGACCGGAGTATACCTTCTCAGCATCTATAAGGGCGGCATAGAAGAACTGGTGTGATACGTAAGAAGGTGTATCCACCAGATCAAGGTCGGAAGTTACCTTGTTGGAAGATATCCATGAGGTCGGATCGACCACACCATCCAAGACCACATGCCCGGCGCGCTGCGTATATTCAGCAGAGCGTTTGAGGTTTGAACAGGGTCAAGCATACCTCGGGAAACACTGTCGGGAACCGTGTTTGGTCAAAGGGTGCGATTGGAAGGTCGAAGGAACTCACTGTTAATAAAATTGAATCCAATCACGGTACCGTACGAGATACCCCAGTAGTCGATTGGTTCACCCTTCCCTAAGATCGCATCTCCCAACGACACAAGGTCGCGAACTGTGGAGCTGGTCCCGAAGTACTTTAGGTACGGGCCAACCGAACTATTCTGACAACGCGTCGTAAAGTCTCTGAACTTCCGTTCGGTCAAGTCAGCTCCCGAGTATAATTCCTGGGTGTCTCGTTTGTTGAACTTCCCAGAGATGGTTTCGTTGATACCGGAGCCTATCGTGCCCTCCCAGAGTGCCGCCTCTTCCTCTAAGGAATTGAAACAATGGAGTTCTCCAGGGCTTGTGACAACACACGGTTAGCAAACCGCAAAGAAACCGCGTAAGTGGACGTACAATGTGTATCCCACCCCACGAGGATCCCAGGAGACTATGTCATAGGCACCTCGGAGAGCTTCATAAAACGGCAGACCGATTTGTGCGATGGCCTGGAGACCTGATCCGCCAGGTCCGCCTGTAAAGTATATCAGTGGAGAACCGCGAGCGAGGAAGCGGAGCGGATGACCTGGATTGAAGAAGACGGTGCCCAGCTTCTCCGCAGTCGCAGGGTACTTGATCACCGCGAGACGCGCATTGCCGGCGGAGCTGTCGTGATAGTCCATCGGAACCTCGAGGTATCCGCATTGGAAGCCGGCATCTGTAGAATTGATTCCGAAACTCTCGCAGCCTCCCCAGGAGATCTCGATGGCATTCAGGAGGACTGACGAGGTATAGATATGATAAAACTCACAGACGCATCACTCCGGGGTGTGGGTTGGGGTGCAGCGACCACACGTTCCGCGAGTAACCCGAGAGCAAGTAAAGCGGTGAGACCAGTGGGACGGAACATCTCGTTGGTTGGGGTACTCACCACAGCTACTATCCGACAGTACTTATATGCGTCCTGCCGGCGCTAGGTGCATTGAGAGGATTGACCGCATCGCGTGGCCGACGGACCATAGGGGGTGTTTTCGCTCAAATGACAGCTGCGGATGTCGATGCTGTGTGATCACCGGCCGTTCCGTGTACCTGGGTCACTTGGGGGCTTGCAGCGCGATGTCTTCAAGGGGGGAGACAAACGGAGCGTCTGGGCGGCCAGATCCACACTCGTGGTCTGGTGTGGTGCTGGATGGTTGGAGTGCGAATGGTTCGTGGGCGTGAGTGTATCGAGAGCGAGTGGTTGTATCTGGTTGTACCTGTGCTGCGCAGACGAGATCCAAGATCCTGGGCAATGAATTGCCGATTAAAATCGCTGCGATCCTAGTAACGACACTGATCATAGGACACACTGCTTTGGCGTCCAGGCGGTACTCCGCTATGAACGGAGATCGAGGAGCAGGTGGGTCATGGTAAACGGAGTCCGGGACAAGAAGAGATCTGCATGCGACCACGTGGTTTGACCGTTCCGGCCCACTCCCAGGATGCCCGTCCCGCGCCCCCTATATTCCAATAATCTTCTCAACCTCCTGGCATGACACCTTGCATTATTTTCCCACTCTTCCGGCCCGTGAGTAGCTGTAGGCAAGCGTTAAACGCTGGCTGGTTAACGGAGGTTTGATGGTGATTTTCGGGGTGAGCGCCGCGCCATCGCCCCTCTCAATTTCTTCTGCAACATTCAAAATCGGGGGATTTGTAGGTGGGAGCGATCCCCAGCGGCGAAAAGACGAAATCGCAAACGAGGTACACATCGAAATTCTTCGCACGGCTTCTTCGACATGACGTGCTCTCGATTTGTTACATGTTACACCCGAGCGAAGAAAAAGTGGCTTTGAGATGTGTGCCCGTCCTCGAGCACCCTCAGCTGTCACTCAAACACTCGCGCGGATCTCCAGCTCGCCCAATCTCTCTCGGACGAATACCCCTAGGTTCTGGAAACCGCGGTCGCGGATCCTACACCGTGGCTAATAAGGCCACATATGGCAAGGTCCTCTACAGCATTTCCGTTTGACAACCGAAAGAAGGGACGGGCCAGGAAGAATTTTCTTGTGGAAACGACCACGAGTCTGTGTCCAGCTGGGCCAGTCTGGGGTTGCATGCACACCGAGGGACAAAACAACCCGGCAGTTGTATTGGACTTCGACGGGATTCGCACAGGATCCCTTGTCAAGGACGAGAGATGTACTATCAATCTCTAACCCCGGGAGACCTCGCTTCTTGTAGGTGTGATCAAGAGCATTGCCAAAGTGGGAGGCGACGATTCGATCCAAACCAGCCGGTTTGCAGAACCCTCCTACGGTGTGTGATTCCCAAGGATGAGAATCTGTATGGTCACCGATTGTTGAGCGCTGAGTGGGTGGGCTTGTCCTGGGAAAGGAGAACGGTGTGTGGGGGTGATTGAATGGTGCAATCACGAAGAAGGGAATGGGCTGTGTCGTAGGCAGAGGTCAACGGAGGCGGGACAAAAGTAGCGAACGCTGGGCTTCTGCATCTATCCGCCCAACCCTCCCAGCGTAGTCACCTACCAACCCTCGAAGGGTTTCGATCAAATCGCACACCGGGAGGGAAACACCAAGATGTTCAGCATCTGTGGCTGTTTTCTGCGCAGTATTTGATCGCGACTTGTATCCTGGTTTCTAGTGTGCACATTGTATCATCAATATCCGGTCTCTCTATTGAATCTCAGGACGGTTACGCCCCAACTACAGTTAATCAGAAATGTTGGCCATGACTCAGCGAAGAAGGGCTACATGCCGTTGGGATGAAAGAATCGGAATACAGTCGTGACGGCAGTGAAATGTTCTGATTAACCGCCGAGGGGTTTTACATACACACGACCCGTAAGACCCACTGGCTTTTGCCTCGTTAACTCCCTTCATTGTCTCCTCATTTCCTCCATCGTCTTTGGCCATTGTTCCGGCCAACCATCCCATCCGACCAAGCCATCGTCAGGATCACCAGTGCCGGCCTCTTCGTCTTCTTCCTCATGGTCCCGCTCGTAGTTGCCCTCTTCCTCGTGGTTGCCCCCTTGCTCGTGGTCTCCCCCTTCCTCGCGGTCATCGTCCTCTTCCTCGTCCTCGTCCTCGTCTTCATGATCCAAAGCGGGATACCCAGGCAACTCTTCAACCGTGGCTTGTTCGTACTCCAATCGGACTCCTTCTCTAACAATCCTTTCCCAAGAGGACAGAAAACCACAGTGGTCCGCAGCCGGGATCAGCATCTCGCATTTCACCTTCACCTCGACGGATTGGAGGGGTACACCTTGTTCCTTCTTCGCCTTGAAGTAGAAGTCCAAAATCTTTAGCAACAACCTGGGCGAGTGGATAGGTGTGGTTTCGACGTGCAACCGCTTGCAGCTCGAGGTCGGGCGTCTTCTGCTGTCTGAAAGGGTCGCGAGGACGAAGCAGAGCTCCCTAAACGGAAGCCCACAGATTTTCATCTCCTTGAGGTTTCCAAGATTGGAGATAAAATGCGAGAGGGCAAGGCAACCCGCTGCGGTAGGGTCGTTCCAGATCCCACTGCGTTCGACGTGGAGTGTGAACTGTTTCGTAGTTGTGAAACCAGGATGGATCCTCCCCCATTCGAGGAGGTTCGACAGGAAGCAGATAAAAATGGGTGGAATATGCAAGGGGCTATCACCGATTTCATGCTCCTCGGCATCTAGAACTCCCCCGTGGGCGTTGCTTACTTGGAGCCGAACCGCGTGATCGTGGATAGATATGGAAACAACAAATACGTCGTTGAGGACGCGGAGCCCCGATGCCATGGTCAGATCACTAGGTTCTGGGAATGTGGAAATACCGGCAGAGTATGGTCGACGAAGAAACACGACCGCGGATGCGGGGACAATAAGGTGCCGAATCAGAGAGGTAGTTCCATCTCCGATCAGAGAGCATTGCCTGAGCGACGGGAGTGACACAGGGGGTGACTGGTGGGGCTTGCAGCGGCCCACCAAACGGAGAACTTCGATTTTGGGGCTCTTCCGGAGAGCATCCATCACATGATCGGGAGAGATGGGGAAGTTTTCGGAGGCTCCACACTCGAAGGAGGTGAGACCACTGAACAGACCAGTGGGCCAAGCGACCGTACTCGTAAGGGTGAGGTTGCGAAGTGAGGGAAAAAACCCCGAGAAGATGTTCGAGAGTTTGACCACTGGCACCCGCTCCCCTGGCCCTACGGTCGACTCTGGCCGAAGGTGGAGAACTTTGAGGTTTGGTGCAGGGCCAAGGACGCGGAGGGATGGCGGTAGTTGTCTAATTCCAGAAGAATAGGAGAACTCTTCAATTTTGTCGACGAATTTCGAGATCTTCACGAGGCGGTCGTGATCATGATGATCGACGTGAACTTTGAAAAGCTGACTACCGGCGCGTGCGAGGACCATGTCGAGGAGCGGAACATTTGTCTGGCTGAGGTGAATGGTGGTCCAGAAGGATGGATCTCCGAGAGCAGCGTTCCGCCACTCAACGCAAACATGAGTGAGTTGGAGCAACGCCTTGATGCCGTCTGATCCAACGGCAGATCGGAAAATTTTGCAGAGGATTTCCGGGGGTCTGACTGGGTTGACCTTGTTACTGATACAAAAACCGGGATTGCGGGTAAGTTGAGCACTCGCGGTGGACGCCCAACGCGCATCGTACCTTCCGGTGGTCTCTGCGGCAGACATTATGGGAGAAGAGGACAACAGGGTGTGCCGACGAAAAAGGAGTCCCCCTTTATTAGTCGAGTTTGCGAGACTCTAGGGGGAGGGGGGTCCGATTAAAGTTGTTGACTAGTCAGCAAAAGTAGTTCCATTTTTGGTAACTCTCATAAATAACGTTTTGTTTCAGAGCTTGCGTGGCCCGTGCGTTCGTTCCTCTGCCCTACTCTGGAAGTTGCGTTTCCGGAACGTCCATGTTGGAAATGACCTTCGACGCAATTGGAGAATACCGGAGAGGTTCATAGCGCCGGTCAAAAGACGGCGAGACGGTTAGAGCGTCCGTCGCTCTGCAGTGGTGTGTCGCAGAAGGTTGCCGGTTCACGGTTGGTGAGAGGTTGGGGAAGTCCGACCCGCGACCGGAACGAATCCAACGGATCATTTTCCCACGGTCGCTCCTTCCACCGATCCCACTCCGGACTTCATGCACGTCCTCCAACTGCCCTTGAAGCTGCGGAGCCGCGCATGAGCACAATTAGACCTCAGTAACCGGTCACATGCGAGGTGTGTCTCGCACTATCCCGGGAATGAAACTATGAGGGACGTTACCGTTACTCAGCTGCTTACTGGCCTGAGAACCATCGAGCCGATTATTAATAGGATATTATTTGCCTCCACTACTGACTTTTATCTATCCCGATTTGTAGCCCATTAATCTCTGCAAATCGGGACCTGGGCGACAGAGCTATACCATACAGACCGTTATGCGGTTGTCGTGGAGGTACTCTCGACCATCACCTCCCCTGTGTTCTCCAAGTTCGTCATCGTCCTCAAGCACGATGAGATTGCTTATTTACTCTCGAATGTCGGATTGTTCGAGACATATTGGACAGGACGAATGGAGTCCGGCCCTTCACATTAGTGGTTTTGGTCAAGGTTCCGCCCTTCCGAAGAGATCAAAGCCGAACTGGTCGGAGTCCCTGACGCATACTCCCCCTTACAAATAAAACCCTCTTCGTGCCAAAGGGTTGCGCCCCAGAGAACCGCCAGAGGCAGAGAGATGCTGCAAGAAATAAGTTTTGTTTTATCATCATACATCCGCTGGTACCCTAAACAAGAAATAACGTCCATGAAAACATCGTGAGGGTTTCATAAGAGCGAATCAATCAATCGTAGGTCTATTACCACCTTTCGTCGAAGAAGCAGGGTAACCACTCATCCAGAGCCATCTGGAACAGCGCAAGCGAAGTGTAAAACGGCTCGGTAGGCTCCGTGAGGTACGACCAGAGGTCCTTGACGTGGGTCTTGCCTCGGTAGACAACACCAAAGTAGGTCCGGAAATCCGGCGCAGTGTGACAACTAGATGGCAGTATAATGATTAGCCATTACGAAAGGTACTATCACGATGTGGTGGGACGCTTACGCGGGGATCGCAGTAGTACCGACCCTCTTCGGAGCGTTCTCTTCGAAGCTACCGATCGAAAGTGTTCTCCAGGGATCGATTTGACCATTCGTGAAGAAAACGTGAGTTGGGTTCATGCGCCATCCACCGTAAGCAGAGTTGATGGCACCGACGTTAGGCTCAGCGGGGACTGATCCCGCTGGGAAAATTTCGAGGCATTGTCGCTGGTAGCTCGACTGGGTCAAAAACCTTGACTGAATGCTTCGGTTATTATAGGGACCGTAACCCTGGAAGAAACCTATATACACGCATATAATCAGACCGGGCCGCGGACTGACGTTGGGAGGGGTGGTAACACCTACCGAACTCGGTGCAATACTGGTATTGCCACGAGAGCCAATCAGCTGCTGCGGTATCGGGAGGTCCAGTGACGGCGGAAGTGTCAGGGTCTGTCTCAGCGAGACCGATAAGGAAAGAATCCAAGGCAACTGAGATGCCGAACTTAGCCGCCAAACCCTCAGTGTAAGCAGGAATGGTTCCGTTCCTGGTCTCCATGGCATCGCAGAACGTCAAAATCGGAGAGAGTCCGTTTACCTGTCGGTGGCAGATTAGAAGATATGCTTTTGTCCCTATGGGGGTGAGCATACCTGGTAGTGGCCCAGGGGATCCATCAAATAGTAGGCCACTGTGGATATGGGGTAGTCGTCGACCTCCCGAAGGGAGTCCAATTCCTCGAGCAATTTTTTGTTTCCTCCGGGTCCACTGAACTCGGCGGTTATAATGCGAGCCTTAAGATCGTAGATGTCCTGTTCACTTCCGTTGGTGAACACTCCATCAACGTATTTCGTGACGGCGACCCAGTCGTTGGAGCAGTTCCTAGGGAGAGCGCGTTCTGCTGCTTGCCAGTAACTCGACATGTCCATTTGAGCCTGGACAGGAGCGGAAGAGGACCACGAAGCATAGATGATCCCGGGGTTTTTGATACGAAGGAAGGCAGCACGGACGCCAGGATAAGAACCACCGATGACGATCCAGGGGGTGTTGTATGGATGGGGTCGATACAAAATGGCGCTATTGTCGGGGTGAGGGAAAGAGAAACGTTGTGCGAAGTAGATGACGTCGTCCAAGGCCTGTTCGACAGTATGGAATTGCCACTGCTCTCTCGTGGTGTTGAGGTTAACGGGGAAAGGCAATGACTCTCCGTAATATCTGAATGCGCGTACGTAAGCGTTTGTCCCTCAGTACGGCATGAGGATCAATTCTCGCCTGTGTTCCCAGACAACGGCGACCCCATGATACCGTTTGGCGAGCCTCATGACAGCTGTGTGAGTGAAATCGCCGTCGTACTACCGTTTTCCGGGGTTCAGCACAGACGTGACAGTTGATTCATCGATTATCATGACGGACTCACCTCAAGCGCTGCTCCAGTACCTTGGGCGTTGGACTCTCCAACGTCTTGAACTATGCAAGGCTGGCGTGAGTGGTGTGCAACGAAATGATTGGGTGTGCAAGGGTGACTCACAGAATACAGGACCGCCGGGCTTATACCACGTCGCATTGTACCAGTACCTGTTCCAGAAGTACCCCTGGTATCTACCCGAGTGGTCAATGGGTAGCTGGATGGAAAGAAATGAGCCACCAACGATCACAATGGTCATCCAACGGCATAGGACGTACCGCAGTCCACTGGGTTGGAACATCACTCTTCACTGGTGGAAAATCGCTCTTCATATATGTCATCCTCCCCCTTTTCCTCATCAGTTCTTCAATGCTCGACGCTCGCAGCGCATCTACCATGAGCGCAAGGAGGCACACCAAGGCGAGTGCCGCCTTGAAATTCGACAACATCGGGAGGTCGTGAGATCGTGAGACTCAAGGGAGGAGGGCCGTTGGGCGAGGGGAGCTACTGATAACTGGTGGACATCTGTCCCTTTATAAGGAATGGCCCCGGGAGCGTCAATGGATCTATGATATGTAACCGCCCGATATCGCGTACAGTACTTCACTAGCTTCACCGGTAAACTGCTGTATAGCCGCCTCATTTGTTACATGGATGGGCCCAATCGGCACTTGTAATTGTGTCCGTCCCAGTTCTCTGATACCGGTGATATCCCAGTACCGGAGGATGCCTCCACTCAGGACAACAATTACACACCTAACCACGAGAAAAGCGGAGCGGGGCCCGATTCCACAACCCGGGACGACCGGTAGCGGTACGCTGTGGTGGCGCTGCACGGTACAGCGGGTGCGACGGGTGGGTCTCCTCCAGGTTAGTGTGACAGCGGACGGAGAAGATCAGTTTCGGGATCGCTGTCAAAACCCTCGCCCATTATGTATTCTGGCCTAGCGTTTATGTAACGTTTAACTCCGATGCGGCCGACAAACCGATAGGCATAGCGTTGTCGGTCGGACTGGTATACCCAACCCGACACGTCTCGGTCAAGGCACAAGCTAGCGAGAAATAGACAAGAACGGCGGTCATCGCTATTTTCATCATGGAGAGGCGTTATCAACAAGAAGGGGATATGTGTTCGTGAAAAGCATCCTCGGAAGGAGAAAGAGTACCGTAAGTCCCAAACATCGGGCGGAGATAGGTTTTTCCTTGTCTCCCACCAGACCTTAGTCTGACTGGCCATCCGACGTCCGTAGCCAACTCATTTCTCACCGCCCACTCGGATTCTTGGCCAGGCTGAAGTTCACGGCGGGATCCAGGTCGCTTCAATGGCCCGGCCCGGCCCGAACGCCCCGAGGCACCTCCTCCATCTGCCACGATGACGACGCCTCCAGCGGCGAGAGACCCAAGTCGTTCAAGGGAGTCCGTACCCTCAGCGTCAAGTATGGGTCCCTCACGTATGCACACCGATGATTCTGATTTACGTGTTGTAGGGATGAACCTCTCGAATCGCATGGTGATCGTTTGGAATCGGGGCAAAACCAAGATCACTCACCTACTCCGTATCGTACTTCCAAGGACGCGCGCCGTGCAAAATTGGACCTGCCACTTCCCACCCGAACTCACGGAAATGATCATCACCCACCTCATCGGCGACCTCCACGCTCTCAAGGCGTTTTCGCTGACCTGCCGCGAGTGGTACATTGCCGCGGTCCCACACCTCCACCATACTCTTACACTCAAGGACACGATGCGCGACAAAACCCACGAGAAACTCAAGCCTGTATCCGAGCTGGATGGGCTAGGCCTAGCGCCTCTCGTAAAAGAGATTCGAGTGACGGAACCCTATGACACGACGGGCCACTGGTTCGAACCTCAGGCATTCAGCCGCCATGACTTGCGCCACTTTTCCGCTTTCACCAACGTTCAGGCACTGACGCTTCAGGGCGTGGACATTTCCTCCTTCATGCCAGACATCGATCGGTATTTCGGATACCTCTCACCAACCCTGCGATCCATCGCATTGGTCGAGCCACGTTGTACCCCCCGACAACTTTCATCTTTCCTCTCCCTTTTTTCGAACCTGGATGATATCTATATCTCTTCCCCCGTCCGCGAGACCACCAAAATCGTCCACGATTCAGAGCTCGTTCTGTTCTCATCACCGAAGTTGAGAGGGCGGCTTAAACTTTTCGACTTTACTTGGGTCGAGACTCTTACGGACCTCATCACTTTATGCGGTGGCCTACGGTTCCGTGACATGGACCTATGCAAGGCTGCAAGTTGTGCACCCATCATGCTGGAGGCATGTGTCGGGACCCTAGAGACACTGCGATTCCATATGGCGGGTAAGGAGTTCGATGTAGCTTCACCTGCGGATTCGAGCTGACGATTAACAGCATGCAGCCCGCGCTCATTACTCCCTGAATTCGATCTATCGCGGTTGAAAGCCCTCAGATCCCTACAAATCGGATTCTGGGCGGCGAAGCCGTTCCCGCCGGACCGTCATGCGATCGTCATGGAGGTATTCTTGACCATCACCTCCCCAGTGTTCTCCGAGCTCGTCATCGTCCTCGAGCTGGATGATATTATGGATATACGTTCGGATGTCGCATTCTTCGAGACATTGGATCGGATGAATGAAGTCCGGCCCTTCACATTGGTGTTTTTGGCCAAGCTTGAAGAATCGTTCTGCAGACGGACGGCGATACACAAGAGGTTAGAGAATGTTATATCTTTCGTGACCGCGAGGGGTCTCCTCAGCTCCCTCAACTCCCGGCCCGTCGCCCGCATAACAGGACTCCCAGAATGGGAGATCTGGCCTAGTGGATTTATTTAATGTGGATTGGCGGCTCACTCCCAAATTTCACCCTCGATCACGAGTTCTCCATTTCAGGATGATTGTAGCTCAGTTGGAAGTGTTTCCATGTAAAGTAGCCCACAGGTCGTGAGATAGAAATTTCGGTAGTAATTTAACAAACAGGGAACCTTGTTTAAAGTTGTACTGGACTTCCTTGGGCCCAGCGACAATAGCCATTCGCAAGTTGCGAAATAAAATGTCATGACGGTGTAACAGCCGATTGTGCCACCACATCCAAGGATGGTATCCACACGAAATACATTCTCCGTCACCAACCCTCGTTTAGTTTAGCATTTAACCCACCACCACCGCCACCATGGAACTCGTCCCAGATGTTCAGATACACACACCCCAAGCCCCCAGCGGCCACCTGTCGGGCCTGGGGCGAGTAATATCCCCGTCTGAAACTTGTTGGGATTCGGCTGTGCACGCTGCGCGGAAATCCGACGGAGAGGTCACCACTGTCGACATTAACAACATCGCGAGCTGATACAATGCTCCTCAGCTGATTGACCCTTCGCACCCACCGCCATTCTCGGTGTCGTGGTACATTATGCTGGTGATGGGGCCGGAGGGTTGGAAACCGTTCTTGCGGAATGGCTGGAGCAAGGTCGAACTCAAGCACTCTGATGCAGAGGGGGGAAACGGTGGTGACGAGATATGCGAGCTCTGGAGTGCCAATATCACAAGGCCGAAGCGAGTTAGTGTAGTGCGTTGTCTGAGAAAGGGACCTCCGTGTTGGGAAGCTAGTTGAACATATTCCCGAGAGGTGTGAGCCGGAGTACCAGACAGGATCGCGAGCGTAACTGCCATGGAACCCACCAGATTGTTCGGCACCTGCGTAATTCTCTGAACATTGGTGTGCCTGTAAGGGGTGGAAGGGACCACAGGGGCCTACTCTTCGCCCACCTATCGTGGCATTAAAACGAGGGACGGGAGAGGAGTGGAAGGAGACCCACGAAAGCCACAAGCGTTACGTAGAATCCGAATTGAACGCTATCAGCTTGAGAAGTTCTCGGGCGGCTCCGTCTTGTGCAGACGCAACGTTACCCTGCGCAAACAAAGGAAACCAGTTCAGCGATATGAAAGGAGGAACCGTGTGATGAACAAACAGTTCTCGGAGCGGTTCAATTGAAAGGGAGTGAAACACCCGAACACTTATGTTGAAGGTATCACGGCGCGCCCAGTGTCATTTCGTTCGGGTGGGCTGGAAATCTCGGACGGCAAAACGGTTTTACGCGTGAAGGTCCAGGCCAAAGTTCCAACTGCGGAGCTGTTGATAACGTTGAGGTGCCAATGCGGATGTTACAATGGGCGCTTCGCACTGCTTGACCATGGCGAGGATAATATTGTCAGATAAATGCTATCGGGGGGTGCTGTGGCCAGGTCTGAGCATGATGGGATTGCTGCTGAACCCGAGAGCGCGAAGTTGAAGCCTAAGTTGGAGCCCGAGGACGGATATCGAGGAGCGAGCAGAGGAAGAAAGCCCTGCGACCGAGTTTCTCACGGCCGATGTCTCTTCAACCGCTTCCCCTTCTATTCCGCCCCCCTCCGACTATCACCACCGCCGCCGCCGTCATCGTCATCATCACCAGCTCTCACGGATCTGTACTCGAAACGTACACCTAGCAACCTCTGCTTGGTTGGCTCACCCCCAACGGCATTGACTAAAATATCGCCCAATCACAGCTCGTAACAAATCACGTTCAGCACGTCCACATCCTGTGTTTAGCCATGCCCCAGTCATTATCGGTACGCGTATGTTCGGCAGAACTGTTGTTTCATCTCGTATACCGCAATCCAGTAGCCGGTTTTGGTTGATTCTGACGAGAGCTTAGGCCATGGAGATGGATGTTTCACTCGGGTGCGTTTAACGTGATCATCCGCACACCCTAACGAGAAGACCTACATCCCGTTTGGTGATTTCATCTTCAGAGGGACACGCCATGGCACTACTCGTCGTTCCAATCTTCGAGTCCGTGTCCGAGGACGTCAAGGACGTCCAGGATTCGAGATGGATATAAGATTCGCTGGAATCGCAGGTACGTGGTCTTCGTCTTCAAGGACCTTCTACATCACTCAGACAACTCCTCGTTCCTCCCCTCGCATTCACCCAATGTCTTCCCGCTGGAACCAGTCTTCCGCCTTCCACCATTACATTCCGGATGGTCGGAAATATCACATCCATTTCACTCCCTCCAACGTTCCCCCGCCAACTGCTCGGACAGGAGCACAACCATACACCCCGCCTCCAATCCGTTCTCATCACTCCTCGGGTGATGCCCACACTAAATTGCGTAATATCAAACCTCCTCCAAGGACCACGTCGTTGAGAGACTCAAAGTCCTCGCAACAGAGGAAGACATCAAGTCCACACGGGGGTTCTTCGAGCCAGAAGCAATACAAGTTCATCCAGTATTCACCTCGCTAATCTCTGGTCCACTTCAGCCAGGGTCGAAGATCAAACACGGTCCCCGTACTTACGATGTCACAGTACCCGACCTCCATGACCTGGGGGTTCGTGACCGGACTACATACCGTCCGCCCGCTTTACTATTATTATCTTTAATCTTTTATTTGTATTTTTTACTTGTTTCCGATTGGTTTCCCGTTTCGTTCAGCGTTTCGTCCGATGGCGGAAGAGGAGTTGAGCCGCTCATCCGATCTACATTCTCTGCCATCGGGCAAAACGCTTAATGGAACGTTTTCTAGCCCAGGGGCTTTATCCCAATGTTCCCGCCCGCACTTCGGATCTTCTTACAGTTCTTCAACCTTCGTCATAATCCCTCGGTTTCCTTAATATATTTTGTATCAATCGGATACTCTATTTCGTGGTGGGAATACTGAACAGCTGGTGAACGATCTCAACGGAACGGAGAATGTGTTGTACGGAACCTTGGCGGAACGGTGCGATCGATATGCGGGTCCACCGGAAAATTCCGATTTCTTTTGACAATAAGCTCGTCGAAGGCCCATGTTCCACATTCGCGGAGTTCGAGCTGCGTTCCCCCGGTACAGCGAGTTTGGACGATCCTCAAAGGTGTTCTGCGCAAAGCGTCAATGGATGGTGCCTTGTCGTGAATGATATGCGGCTGAATGACTCACGGTCTGTTCGGCGCTTACAGATAATATCGGATCCTCGCGGGTATCGGAGACGTGTTGTTGTTTGCTGTACAAGTTTGAGTTCCGCCATGGGATTGTTTGGTGACCGATAGGCACTTATCGGGCTGGATTCCCCAAAGCGTTTGGCGTCGATGTGGTTGTTGACTAGTGACTTGCCAAAGCGTCGAAAATCAAACGGAGGTGGGAGTCATTGATGGATTTGCCGCAGTTCCACCCATAGCATTCCTGACCAACATCATCTGATGGTTCCTGATCTTAGCATGATCATTCTGCTTCAGGTTAACATCACAGAAATTAAATAACAAGTGTCCGAGATGTGAGGGTCCGAAAGTCAAGATTACAGAGTCCTGGGAGAATACAGTCTGTTGGGGGTAGCTGTCTGCTTAAGATGCGTCATAAGGACACTCTGATCCTATCACAGCCACCTGCGTTGGAAATTCGACCGCCTGGTAGCAGTCGTGGTCCCATCCAAGACAGGGAACAGATCGGTATCATCGACTGGGCACTGCGAACTGCCTCCTCGTGGAAGCTAAAAATCCCAAAAAATCGATCAGCAAGGACCGCGCAGCCGGTGTAGCCATCAAGAACACCAACCGTGGAGTTGACGAAGTAATTGTACACAACGCCCATAGTGCAAGACGAGACTTGAGCGATGCTCGTGTGACCGTAGCCAAGCTGTTCGAGCAGGAAAGCGTTGTCGCCAAGCATGTCGGCGGCATTTTTCGCACCTGCGAGCGGCGTGACCGGGTCAGCCTAAGAATCATTATCGTAGTGGTCAGGTTAAAAGAAGACATGGTTCTGGGGTCCGGGATTGTACGTGCCATATTTCCAATGACGAGAACCGGGGTCTTGAGCTTCGTAGGTTTGTATGGGGGAAGTCTTTCAACAGAACGGACGGGCCATTTAAATGCGGTGTAGCTGAGGTTGTCGTCGTCGTCAGAACTCGTCCCCTGAAAATGAATCCTCATACACATACATAATACTTAAAGTGGTTCCGACTTGATTCGGGATTGGTCAGTAAAAGAATCGATATGGACGAATAATGGAAATCTTACACGTAGGAGTGACCTCTCGAGTGATACCCACGATATCATCAAATAAGTCCTCGATCGTCGTATCGTCATCGTTGAAGTCGTCCGCCCCAGAGATAGCTGATACAGAATAAGACGTCAAGGAAACCTGGTTCAAGGAAGACTGGTCGAATGTGATGTTCCCGGAAGGAACGTTGTATTTGTGACCTCCGCCTATCGTGACGTTGTAAGCTTGAGAAGCTTGGAGTACAAGAGCCACGATCTGGCAAACGTCTGTGTTCACAGAATAGCTCCATGCCGTCGGGGTGTACAGAAGGGAGAAAAGCCAATCTGTCGTGGGGTCAGTGGCTAGCGTCAAGGGGTGAAGGTCAAAAACTGTACTCTTAATGAAGGCGGGGGTGGCGGGAACTGGAATCCCCCTGCGGTAGAGCTCGAGGGTCACCTGAGATAGAAACGGAGTTAATTGGATTACCCAATCTGGGGAAAGAATGGATCACATCGTGAACGTAGTTCAAAAGCCCCTTCACATCGTCTCCGGTGGCATCGTCACCAGTAATCTCGATGAGTTTACAGCCGGCCCTTCCTGCCGCAGCGCAACCATCCGTGAGGCCGGAGTATACCTTCTCAGTGTCTCCAAGGGCGGTATACAAGAACTGATGCGATACGTAAGAATGGGTTTCCACCAGATCAGGGTCGGAAGTTACCTCGTCGGACGATATCCATGAGGTCGGATCGACCACACCATCCAAGATCACATGCCCGGCACGCTGCGTACACTCAGCACTGTGTTTGAGATTTGAATAGGGTCAAGCGTACCTCGGGGAACACTGTCGGGAACCACATTTTGGTCAAAGGATGCGATCGAAAGGTCGAAGGAACTCACTGTTAATGAAATTGAATCCAACCACGGTTCCGTACGAGATACCCCAGTAGTCGATCGGTTCACCCTTCCCTAAGATCGCATCACCCAACGACACAAGGTCACGAACTGTGGAGCTGGTCCCGAAGTACTTCAAGTATGGACCAACTGAACTATCCTGACAACGTGACGCGAAATCCCTGAACTTATGTTCGGTCAAGTCGATTTCCGAATATAATTCCTGGGTGTCCCGTTCGTTGAACTTCCCAGCGATTGTTTCGTTGATACCGGCAATCATCGTGTTCTCCCAGAACGCAGCCTCTTCTTCCATGGAATTGAAACAATAGAGTTCTCCGGGGCTTGTGACGACACATAGTCAATGGACTGCATCGAAACCGTGACGCGGACCTACAATGTGTATCCCACCCCACGAGGATCCCAGGATATTATGTCATAGGCACCTTGGAGAGCTTGATAAAACGGCAGGCCGATTTGTGCAATGGCCTGGAGACCTGATCCGCCAGGTCCACCTGCCAGAAAGCATATCAGCGGAGAATTACGGGCAAGGAGCGGAGCGGATGACCTGGATTGAAGAAGACTGTGCCCAGCCTCTCCTTCGTCGCAGGGTACTTGATCACCGCGAGACGCGCATTGCCGTCGGAGCTGTCATGATAGTCCATCGGAACCTCGAGGTATCCGCATTGGAAGCCGGCATCCGTAGAATTAACTCCAAAGCTCTCGCAGCCTCCCCACGAAATCTCAAAGGCACTCAGGGGGACTGAGGATGTATCGATAAGGGAAAGCTCACAGACGCATCGCTCCAGGGTATGAATGGGGGTGCAGCGACCACACGTTCTGCGAGTAACCCCAGAGTAAGTAGAGCCGTGAGACCAGTGGGACGGAACATCTCGTCGGTTGGGGTCCCGACCACACTCATCTGTATTTATATGCGTCCCACCGGCGCTAGGTACATTGAGAGGGTTGACCGCATCACGCGGCCAGCGGAACACGGGCAATAAACGGACCCATTCCATTCAACCGTTTTCGCTCAAATGATAGCTGCGGATGCTGACGTTGTGTGATCGCTAGTCGTCGCCGTGTGACCTAGATTATCTGAGCGCTTGCGACGCAATGTCTTCGCTCGACGGGGGAGACGAAGGGAGCGTCTGGACAGCCATATCTACCCTCAGGATCTGGTGCGATAGCGGTTCGTGGGCGGGCGTGAATCTAGAATGGGTAGTGGTATCTGCTGGTACCTGCTGCGCAGACGAAGTCCGTGAAAGGGCAATGCATTCAACTGATCACAATCGCTGTGATCTTGAGAATGATACTGATCATCAGACACACCTGCTTCAACATTCAGGCGAGCACTCCGGAAATTGAGCAGCAGGTGACCGGTGAGCACTTGAGTACTTGAGTCGTGGCAAGTAAACGGAGTCTGAGACACTCCGGATTGAGGAGATTGGACAAGACATACGACCGCGCTGCCTGACCTGGACAACACCGGGCCGGATCGCTGTTCCGGCTTGCTCCGGGAACCTCCCCCCCAACTTCCAGTAGTCTTCCCAAACTCTTGGTGTAACACCATGCAGGGTTTCTCCTTGTTGCGGCCCACGAGTAGCCGTGGGTGAAGGCAGGCTGGTCAATTGGAGCTTGATAGCGATTATTGGGCCGAGCGCTGTCCCATTGTCCCTCCCAGTTTTCTCTACATCACTCACAATCAGAAAACTCGTAGGTAGGAGTGATCTCCAGCGGCGACAAGACAGAATCGTAAACGAGATCCACACCGAAACCCATCACTCAGCCTCTTCGACATGATGTACCTCCGTTCTGTTATACCCTGGCGAGGTGTGGCTTTGATGGGTGTGCCCGTCCTCGATTACCTTCAGCTTTCGCTCGGACATCCGTGCATGTCTCCAGCTCGCCCAGCCTCCCCCAGGCGGATACCTGCAAGTTCCGAAAGTCGCAGTCGCAGATCCTACGCCAGGACCAGCACGGCCAGATATTGCAGTGTCCTCGACGGCGTCTCTACTTGACAACTGGGATAAGGGCCGGGGCGGGACGTATTTCTTGTGGGGACCCACAAGAAATACGTCCTGTCGGGGTAGTCCACAACCTCTCGAAAGCCTCGTCTGGGGTTACATGCAGACCGGGGGACAAACCAAACTAGTTGTCGTGTAGGGCTTCGATGGGATTCGTAGAGGATTTCTTGTTAAGGACGAGAGATGTAATATCGATCTCTAACCCCGAGGGACCATTCGCAGGTATGTGAGGGGACGACTGGGAAGCGAGTGGACTCTCAGCCCATTCGTGCTTGCTGGGATCTGGCCTAGTGAGTTTGAGCTGACCACCAGGGCTGACACAGATTATGGTCTGCAGGACGTGGGATCTAGCGGGGAAGGCGACTCGCCTCTTGTAGGTATGATCAACAACTTTTCCAAGGAGAGGTGATGATGTGATCCAAACTAGCTGATTCGCGGAACCCTGCTGCGGCGTAATATGATTGATGATCGATGATCCCCAGGGGTGAGAGGACACAGACCTCAGAATCTGTACGATCATCGACCGTTGAACGGGTAGATTCGTGATTTGAGTGATGTGGCGACGTACTCACGAAGAAGGACATGGGTTGTGTCGTAGGTAGAGGTTAGCAGGTTGGGACAAATGCGGTGGGTGCCAACCTTCCCAGCATAGTCACTTGCCGACCCTCGAAGGGAATCAATCCCATCGGAAACCAAGGCGTTCGGCGTTCATGGCTATTTTTTGTGATATTTGATCGCGACATATACCCTAGTTTCCATCGGCATCGGGAGAGGCACCATCACGATAAGAGCTCTCGCGTTGGATACACTGCGCTCTCCAGCGTAATGGGTTCGTTTCGTCAATTGCGTGGTCCAGTCGGTGCTCAGCGCTTATCGCGCGTTACGAGTGGTCGATCCTGGATGGTCAACACGCTTTGGAGGCGTCATGACGGAGAACCGACCTTTGAGATACCAGGCATTGGTCAAATTGTCGGTACCCTCACTGATTGATCGGGCATGTGGATGTGCTGCGTTCATGCCGAGCCTTCTAGGCCAGCCATTGGGAATTTTACACCTCCGGAGCATAGAAACAAAGTCGCATGCTGCGACGAGCTTGACTGGGATCGTCCCCCCCTTTCCGGAAACGCCCGATAACCCCCTCATCCCAAATGTTGATGCATATGACGCACTCGCGGGAAACGAACTCTCATCCGTTTAGTTCTCCGTCGGGCGGTCGGGAGGACCAGATTCACGTTCCCGGATCCAATCTTCTCCGCCCCCTCCGCTCGTTCGTTTGCCACGAAACGGAAAGCAGGTACCCCAGCGTTAATCCAGGTTCAGGTCTCAAGGAATTCATTACGCACTGGAAACTGGATGGGTCTTCTCCAGTACTCAAGCCGAGGCGCATAAGCAGGCACTTGAACATGGAGGACTCGTGTCTAGTTGACTCTTCGGAAACAGTAAGGAAGTCCCTGCGTTTGATGACTCTCGTCGGATACAACAGCACCCCAACCGCGACGGAGCAAGTCCAACGTATCATTTTCCCACGGTCGCTTCCTCCACCGACTCCACTCCGGACTTCAGACACGTCTTCAACTGTCTTGAAGCTGTGGGGCCACGCGTGAGCCCAATCGAACCTAAGTAACTGGTCATATGCAGGGTACTTCGGGCGCCATCCCGTATTTCTGACCGCCCACTCGGAATCTTGGCCAGGCTGAACTTCACGGCGGGATTCGGGTTACCAATGGTCCGATCCGGTCCGATGGCCCCGAGGCACCTCCCCCACCTGCCATGATGACGACGCCTCCAACGAGAGACACAGGTCGCTCAATGGAGTCCATATCCTCAGCGTCAAGTATGGGTCTTTCGCCAGTGTACACCGATGATTCTGACTTACGCGTTGTAGGGATGAACCTCTCGAATCGGATGGCGATCGTTTGGAATCGGGGTAAAGCCAGGATCAATCGCCTACTCCGTATCGCACCTCCAATGACGCGCGCCATGCACGATTTAACCTACCGCTTCCCACCCGAACTCACGGAAATGATCATCGCCCACCTCAGCGGCGACCTCCACGCTCTTAAGGCGTTCTCGCTGACCTGCCGCGAATGGTACATCGCCGCGGTCCCACACCTCCACCACACCCTTACACTCAAGGACACGGTACCCGAAAAAATCCACGATAAGCTCAAGCCAGTATCCAAGCTGGATGAGCTAGGTCTGGCGCCTCACGTAAAAGAGATTCGAGTGATGCAACCCCGTCGCACGGCAAATTTCTGGTTCAAGCCTCAGGCATTCAGCCGCCATGACTTACGCCACTTTTCCGCTTTCACGAACGTTCAGGTGCTGATACTTCAAAACATGGACATTTCCTCCTTCATGCCAAACGTCGATCGGTATTTCGGACACCTCTCACCAACCCTGCGAACCATCGTATTGGGCCAACCACGCTGTACCCCTCGACAGCTATTGTCATTCCTCTCTCTTTTTTCGAACTTGGATGATATCTACATCTATTCCCCCATCCGCGAGACCACCAAAGTCGTCCACGATTCAGAGCTCGTTCTGTTCTCATCACCGAAATTGAGAGGGCGGCTCGAACTTTCCGACTTTACTTGGGTCGAGACTTTGAAGGACCTCATCACTTTATGCGGTGGCCTACGATTCCGTGACGTAGACCTACGCGACGCTGTAAGCTGTCCACCCTCCCTGCTGGAGGCGTGTGCCGAGACCCTAGAGACACTGCGATTCTCTATGGCAGGTAAGAAGCTCAACGTGGGTTCATCTGCGGATTCGAGCTGACGATTAACAGGATACAGCCCGCCATCATTACTCCCTAAATTTGATCTATCGCGATTCAAAGCCCTCCGATCTCTACAAATCAGGGCCTTGGCGACAAAGCTGTATCCTACAGACCGTTATGCGGTCGTCATGGAGGTATTCTCGACCATCACCTCCCCTGTATTCTCCGAGCTCGTCATCGTCCTCGAGCACGATGAGATTGCTGATTTACACTCAGATATCAGATTGTTCGAGACGTTGAACAGGATGAATGAGGTCCGGCCCTTCGCATTGGTGTTTTTGGTCATTGTTGGGAAAGAGCACTACAGACAGAAAGGGGTGCTTGAGAGGTTAGAGGATGCTATATCCTCCGCGGCTGAGAAGGGTTTCATCGGCTCCCTCGACTCCCGTCATTCGCATGACAGGACTTCCAACCCCGGAATGGGAGACCTGGCCTAGTGTATTTTTTATACTACGGATTGGTGGCTCACTCCCAAATTTCACCCTCGATCATGAGTTCCTCATTTCAGGATGATCGTAGCTCAGTTGGAAGTGTTTCCATGTAAAGTAGTCCACAGGTCGTGGGATAGAAAACTCGATAGTAATTTAACAAAGAGGGCACCTTGTTTAAAGTCGTACTGGACTTCTTCGGGCTCCAGCGACAGTAGCCGTTTGCAAGTTGGGGAATAAAACGTCATGACGGCGTAACAGCCGATTGTGCCACCACGTTTAGGGATAGTATCCACGCGAATTTATATATTCTCCGTCACTGGCCCTTGTTTAGTTCAACGCCCGGTCCACCACCACCACACAACCTGCCCAGGATGTTCAGATATACATATTCCAAACCCTTACCGGCCACTCGTTGGGCCTGGGCATTTCCAAGCCACATACATGAGTTATCGACATTCAACCCGCTTGTAGTCCCTGATTTTGTCCCAGCCACGTGCAACAACCTCGCGGGCTGAACCCTTGTAACGCTCCTTAACGGATTGAACCTTCGCACCCGCTGGTACTCTCGGTGTTGTGGTACATTATGCCAGCAATAGGACCAGAGGGTTGGAAACCGTTCTTGTGGAACTACTGGAGCAAGGTAATTCTCTGGTGTGTGGAGAGGAAACATTGGTGACGAGATACATTGGTGACGAGATACGCGAGTTCTGACGTGCTAATATCGCGAATTAGTTGCAGTGCGTTGATCGAGAAAAGGGGCTTACGCGTCAGGCGGAGTAGGTTGAGCACACTCCCAAGAGATGTAGGCCAGAGTATCAGACAGAACTGCGGGCGTAACATTTGGGACCCCATCATAAAGCTCGCCTCCAGGTTTTCTTGGCATGTGAGTAATTCTCGGAACATCGGCATACCCACGAGAGGAATTGAAGGAACCATATGAGCCTGCTCTTCGCCCACATGTTGCGCCATCAAAATGAGGGACGGGGGAGAGGAGCGGAAGGAGACTCACAAACGCCACAAACGTTACTCGGGATCCGAACTGAACGCCGTCAGTTTGCGAAGTTCTCGGGGAGCTTCGTCTTGCGCGAACGCGACGTCATCCTGTGCAAACAAAGGAAAACACTTAAGCGATAAGAAAGGAGGGACCGTGTGATGAACAAACAGTTCCTGGAACGATTCAATTGAAAGAGAGCGAAACAGGCGCGAGCCTAGCGTCATTTTATTCGGGTGAGGTGCAAGCCATGGCCAGCTGTACAGCTTTGCGTGTGAAGGTCCAGGTTATGGTTCTAACAGCGGAGCTACTGAGGTCCCAATGTGGATGTTACGATGGGCGCCTCGCACCGCTTGGCCATGGCGAGGGTAACGCCGAAATGGGCGCCCAGATAAACGCTATCGGGGGGTGGTGTGGCCAGGTCTGAGTACGCTGGGGTCATTGTTGAACCCGAGAGCTTGAAGATGGAGCCCAAGTTAGAGCCCGAGGACGGATATCGAGGAGCGGACGAGGAAGAAAGCCCTGCGACCGAGTTTCTCACGGCCGGTGTCTCTCCAACCACTTCCCCTTCTATTCCGACCCCCTCCGACCATCACCACCGTCGCCATCGCCATCATCATCACCACCACCAGCTCTCAAAAATTCGGACTCGAAACGTACACCTAGCGACATTTTCCTGGTCGACTCACCCCCAACGGCATTGATTAAAAAATTGCCCAACCACAGCTCGTAACCAATCACGTTCAGCACGTCCACATCCTGTGTTTAGCCATGCCCCCCCCCAGTCATTATCGGTACGCGTACGTTCGGCAGAAGGGTTGTTCCACTTCGTATACCGCAACCCAGTAGCCGGTTTTGGTTGGTTCTGACGAGAACTTAGGTCATGGAGAGGGATGTTTCACCCGGGTGCGTTTAACGTGATCATCCGTGCACCCGAACGAGGGGACTTGCGCCAACTTACATCCCGTTTGGTGATTTCATCTTCAGAGGGACACGCCATGGCACTACTCGTCGTTCCAATCTCCAAGTCCGTGTCCGAGGACGTCAAGGACGTCCAGAGTTCGAGATGGATATAAGATTCGCTGGAATCGAAGGTACGTGGTCTTCATCTTCAAGGACCTTCTACATCACTCAGACAACTCCCTGTTCCTCCCCTCGCATTCACCCAATGTCTTCCCGCCGGAACCAGTCTTCCGCCTTCCGCCATTACATTCCGGATGGTCGGAAATATCACATCCAGTTCATTCCCCCCAGCATTCCCCCACCACCTGCTCGGACAGGAGGACAGCCGTATCCCCCACCTCAAATCTATTCTCATCACTCAGGTGGTGCCCACACTAAATTGCGTAATATCAAACCTGTTCCAAGCACCACGTCGTCGAGAGGCCCAAAGCCCTCACACCAGAAGAAGAAATCAAGCCCACACGGGGGTTCTTCGAGCCAGAAGCAATACAAGTTCATCCAGTATTCACCTCGTTAATCTCTGGTCCACTTCAGCCAGGGTCGAAGATCAAACACGATCTTGGCACTTCAAGGCGACGCTCTACGATATCACAATACCCGACCCGCACGACCCGGTTAACCATCTCGTCTTACCCTCTGTTTTTGTGACCGGACTGCATACCGTCCGCCTGCTTTACTATTATTATCTTTAATCTCTTATTTGTATTTTTTACTTGTTTCCGATTGGTTTCCCGTTTCGTTCAGCGTTTTGTCCGATGGCGGAAGAGGAACTGAGCCGCTCATCCGATCTACATTCTCTGCCATCGGGCAAAACGCTGAACGGAACGTTTTCTAGCCCAGGGGCTTTATCCCATTCTCGCCCGCACTTCAGGGTTTTTTTTTTTTTTTACAGTACCCCAATCTTCGTCATGATCCCTCGGTCGCCTGAATAGATTCGTATCCATCAGATATTCTATTTCGTGGTGGGAATACTGAGCAGCTAGTGAACAACCTCAACAGAACGGAGAATGTGCTGTGGAACCGTGGAATTGGCAAAACGGCGCGATCGACATGCGGGACCAACGGAAAATTCCGTTTTTTTTTGGAAATAAGATCTTCGAGGGTCCATATTTCACATTCACGGAGTTCCAACTGCGTTGCGTCAGTACGGCGTGCTTGAACAATCCTCAAAGGTGTCCCGCGCGAGACGTCAATGGATGATGCTTTGTCGCGAATAATATGTGGTTGGGTGACTCACTATTTTGGGCGCTTGCGGAGTGCCGGAGCGTGACGCGTCGTTGTTTGCTGTCTAAGCTTGAGGTCCTGTTACGGGATCATTTTGTGACCAGCGGGCACCCATCAGGCCGGGTCCCCAAAGGGTTCGGTGTTGATATGTGTGTTGGCTTGCCAAAGGCGTCGAAAATCCAACGAGGGCGAGAGTCGTTGATGGATTTGCCACAGTTCCACTCGTAGTATTCCTGACGCATCTCGCTTGATGGTTACTGGCCAAGGGCGAATGTGTCCGCTTGAAGCGCGTCGGGGTGTGTCCGCTGACATGAACATTAGGTCGCGATGGGTAGAGGACAGTTGGAACCCTGTTCTTGGATATGAAAACGTCATTGGGGCAGAGCCGCTGAAATTACCTTTATCCTTGCGCCGAAGCTAAACCAGACGCGGTTGAGGAATAAGGGATATGTTCGGGTCCGGGATACAGAAGGAAAAGCCGTGCGATGGCGCGAGTATATCGGTGGCCTGTAGTGTTAGGTGCTGTCCAACCATGTTTTGAGGCTGGTGAGAGCTGGTGTTGCTGGAGAATCCACGACAAGGACGCGGCAATGGGATCTTAATAAGGCGCGTTCTTTGGGCCGATCTCGAACCCAGGATTGCTACAAAAGCGAAGCCCCATGTCCCCATGCCCCCGGAACGAATTTGGGGCTGCGCCTGCGAATTTCCTCGTCGAAGGTAATTGGGGTCCGGTTGTTTGGGTAGAGGCTTGGATGTCTGGATGCCGGGACCGTCGCTGTCACGTACCCTGATGAAAGCCTTCTGCCCCGGAACGACCGGACGAGTGAGAGAGTTCCGGCGCAGGAGAGCCCATAGTTGGATTAATAACTTTGCTGGACCGCCGGCCAGTGATGAGTAGCACGCGGAGCGTGCCACGGAAATCAGCCATGGCAGCGGTTTTGCCACGAGACAGATATGATCGACTTCTTCAGTCTGCCCTAACCCTTCCTTGTCCTCTCCTTCCGCCATCAAAACAAACGACCAGCCATGGCGCAATTTATCTTCCTCCCGTCCGGTCTCCCGGCGCCTCCAGCCTTTTTCATCTTCTGCACAGCAGTAAAAACCCAATTGCCACGGCTGGAAATCGCAACGCCCGGGCAACACGGTACTGGTCACGGCGGAAAACCGTATCATTATATTGGCACCGCTCAAAGCAGACAATCGTTCCGGAGGCTAGTACGTCCTGGATTCCTTACTGATGAGTTCTTGTCTGATTCAATCGCCCGTTTCTGCACAGCAGGCCAATTAACGATCCACGGCCGTGGAACGTGCGGGCGCTTTCCTTTTCCCAACCGTGAATTTATCTGCGACAACTGGAAATTTCCGACGTGTGGTAGGCCGACCTTTCTATTTTATTGCAAATACGCTATTTTCGTCGGCCAAACCCACCTCCAAAATGAGAATTACAGGGAATAACATTTCCCCTCCACCGGGCTTGTTTATCTTGTCGGTCAGTGGCCGGTGCTTTGGCCGATTCAGCACGGCGTAGGATCGTGACCGCAGAGGTGGTTCAAATCGTTGAGACGTGTGGTACGTTCCCCCCACCAACCCCCCACCCAAACCCGGCGCGACCCCCTACCCCCCAACCCCACCCTGCATCATGGATAAACAACAATTCATCCACTTCCAACAGGGAGTCGACAAACCGACCAAGTTCCAGAGTTATAGCAAGCCCCCGCACGCGCTCCCGACAACTGCCCCCAGCCTGCGAAACGACAGCTCCGGTCAGCCCAATGGAACACCTCAGGAATCCAGTGCGTCCCTTTCTCCATCCTGCCTTGCGCGAGTCGATTGGTCGAGGAACGAAACTAATCTGGCCATCCCCACCCCAACCTAGAGCATGCCAAAAACCCATCGTGAGGACAAGGTTTATTTACAACCAGTACCAAGAAACTAAGATACTAGCTTCATTCTCGATTAGCGATGCTACTGCTACCAAACAGGCTCCGGCTGCAAACACCAACCCTACTCCCCAGACCACTCAGCAGGGTGACAGTCCGTCTTCGACCCCGGAGCCAAACCTTCTCCCTAAACCTCCTATCCAATCCCCTTCCAAGTGAGTGACGTTCTTCATCCCAGGTCTCCGTTAAGTGTTGTATCTAATGTGGATGATCCATTACAGCTCAGCTGGAGTTAGTTACAGGTTTGCAGAGTACGTGCTTGGTACTGCTCGTTTTCTGCTAACGACCTCAGCGTTGACGTTTTCGTGATTTCAAGACCGAACAAACTCCCGCGGAAGAGGAACATAAATCAGACTCCCAAAGATCACCGCAAATGATCCACGGATCTTTATATCTCTTTAACGGGCTGGTCCCGCTTCCTCTCGCACAATGTACTTTATCGGCTCGCTTTCGCCCTTTCTTCGATCCATCGTTGCTTCCTTATCCGTCATACCCTACTTTCAATGCCACCTTTCAGAAGCTCGTGGGCCCAGTCCATCACCCCGCAAATCTAGAGTAGCCTTTTTAGTTTCCAACCATACATAGACAGAGCGTAAAAGCCCACGTGCCCTATGCGCGTGCGGGGTGGATTAGGGTAGCGTTAAGCCCTCTGATGAGCCCCTTCGCAAGGGCGAAATCCACATAGTCTCGCCATATTCCCTCCTGTTTAGTCGTATATATGGACCCCTATGCGTCACCACAACTTTGTTCGGTCACTTCCACAACCTTTACATTCTGGTTTTTCCTGAGGCTGTTTTTAACAAGATTGACAAGGGTACTCGTATCTCTTTTACGCGACGCACCAGACCCAGCCCATACAGTTTTGATACCGGTTTGGGCTTATTGCGAGATTTGTCGCGTATCGTGTTCCTGAGAGTAGGGGTAAGGTGGAGGTGTGGACCACGGCGATGCATTCTCACCACACTTTGGGTGTTCTTACAGAACGTCAACCTGCGTCATGTGTCCATCGAACACTCTATTCTGTGTCGTGAATACTTGGTAGCTAGCGAATAACCTCAGCGGAACGGAGAATGTCTTGTGGAGCCGTGGAATTGGCGAAACGGCGTGATCGATGTGCGGGGCCACCGGAAAATTCCGATTTTTTTTTTCCAATAAGGCCGTCGAGAAGGCCATGTTCCACATTCGCGGAGATCGAACCGCGTTCCGCCAGTACGGCGAGCTTGAACAATCCTCAAGGGTGCTCTGCGCAAAGCGTCAATGGATGGCGCTCCGTTGTGAATGACGTGTGGCTGGGTGACTTACGATTTGTTCGGCGCTCACAGAGAATCCCGGATCCTCGCAGGTGTCGGACCCGAGACGCGTCGTTGTTCGCGTCCAGGTTCGGGTCCCGTCATGGGGTAGTTTAGTTACCGGTAGGGATTTGTCAGGCTGGATTCCCCAAAGCGTTCGGTGTCGAGGTGGGTATTGGCTTGCCAAAGGCGTCGAAAATCCAACGAGGACGAGTCATTGATGGATTTGCCGCAGTTCCATTTGCAGAGTTCCTGACCCATATCACTTGATGGTCCCTGGTCAAGGACAGATGTCTCTGCTCGAAGTGTGTTGGGGTGTGTCCGCTGACATGAACATCAGGTCGTGATGCGTGATGGGTAGAGGATAGTAGGATCCCTGTCCTTGAACACGAAAGCGCGTCGGTAGAGTAGAGTTGCTAAGGTTACTTTCGTCCTTGCGCGCCGGAGCTAAACCAGACGCGGTCGAGGGATAAGAGGCATGCTCGGATTGGAGATACAGAAGGGAAAACCGTACGGTGGTGCGAGTATGATGGTGGCCTGGAGCCTTCGATGCCGGTCAGCCATGTTTTGAGGCTGGCGAGGACCTGGCGTTGCCGGGAGGCCGACGAGGTACGAAGTCTCGTCGATGCCCAAATGGGATGCTAGTAGGGCGCGTTCGTCGGGTCGATCTCAAGCCTAGGACTGCCACAAAAACGAAGGCCCATGTCCTGGAACGAATTAAGGGCCGTGTTTGTGAATTTCCCCGTCGAAGTGATTGAAATTCAGTTGCTTGGGTAGAGGGTTGGATGCCGATGCCGTCCGTCACGCTCTTGGGGGGGGGCCTTCTCGTTGGATGGATGGGCGAGTTCCGGTGCAGGAGAGCCATGGCTAGATTGACAAATTTGCTGGATTATCGGCGGCGATTAGCGTGCAGAGCGAGGCACAGGAGTTGGCCATGACGATGAATTTCCCAGGAGACGTGTGAATGCGGTTTGAGCCAGAACTGCCTCAGGCTGATCCGACCCTTCCTTTCCTCTTCCCTCGTGACGCAAACAAAAGACCACGCACGGCGCAAGCCACATCCCCCCCATCTGGCCTCCCAGTACCCCCGCCTTCTCGGCCTTCTGCGCAGCAGCAAAGATTCAGTTGTCACGCCCGGAGATAGCGACGCCCCCCGGAAACACAGTTCTGGTTGTGGCGGGTGCGCATGCCATCCTATTGGAACCACTGGAGAACGGACAATCGTCCCGAAGGCTAGTAGGTTTCAAATTCCCCGTGGATTTGTCCTTGTCCAACCCAATCTTTGCACAGCATACCAAACAACGACGTACGCATCTGGAACATGTCGTTTCTTCTAGCGCTTCTCCCTCTCGACCGTGGATTTGTGTGCGGTGAAAAGGACGTTCCCGACGCGGGGTGGTCCAGTTTTTCTCTTCCATTAGAAATGCGATATTTCTGTCGACCCGACGGACGGCCAAAACGAGAAATATTCAGAATAACGACACGTCCACTCGGTTGGGTTTGTCGGCTTGGATGGTCCCTTAGCCATGGACTTTTGGTTGATTCATCCCTGTGCGGATTCGTGACCACGTCCAGCGAGGAGGGGGATTTAAGTCGTTGAGATGTTTGGTATGTTCCTCCCCCCCAACCCTCCCCCCAGATCCAGGGCAATCTTCTAACCCTTCATTCTCCCGTTCCCTTCATCCCGTCCCTTATCATGAATAAACAGCAGGTTATCTACTTCCCGACGGAGGCTGCTAAACCGACCAAGTTCAAGAATGATAGGTAAACAAGCCCCCACATGCACTCACGATGGTTGTCTCTATAACCTGCGAAACAACAGCTCCCAACATACCCACAACGCTCCCCAGAAATCCAGTGCGTTCCTTTCTCCATTCTGTCTTGTGCGAGTCGATTGATCGAGGAGCGAAATCAATCCGTCCATTTTCGTTCTAACCTAGATCATCAAAGCCCAACGTGAGGACAAGGCTTATTTGCAATCAGTACCAAGAAACTAAGACACTAGCTTTATTCTCGATTAGCGATGCTACTGCTACCAAAAAGGCTCCGGCTACAAACACCAACCATACGCTCCATGCCCCTCAGCAGGGTGGCAGATCGTCTTCGACCCCGAAGCCAAACCTTCTCCCTAAACCTCTCATACAATCCCCCTCCAAGTACGTAGCATCCTTCATTTCAGGTCTCAGTTGTGTGTTGTGTCTAATGTGCGCGATTCACTGCAGTTCGGCCGGCGGTAGTTACAGGTTTGCAGAGTACGTGTTTAGTACTGCTCATTTTCTGCCAACGACCCCAGCGTTGACATTTCCGCCATCTCAAGACCGAACAAACTCCCGCAGAAGAGGAGTCTAAACAAGACTCCCGCTGATTACCGCAACTGATCCTTGGGCCTTTACATTCCTTTATCGAGCTGGACTCCACACCCTCTTGCATGACCTGCTTCGTCAATTCGCTTTCGTACTTCCGTTGATCCATCGTCACTTCCTGATCCGCCATCATTCGCTTTCGTCACCACCTTCCAACACTTCGTGGACTCTACCTTATCGCATTCCCACCTTATGAATCTAGAATAGCCTATTCTCTCCTGTTTATTCGTATATAGACCCCCGCCCGTCACCACGCGGACATTGTATCTTCTTTGTTCGGTCACCCCCACAACCTTTTGTACTCTCATCCTTCCTGTTTATAACCCTGATCCTTCCGATGACCTCGATCCCCTTTGTTGTTTCAATTCAATGTAGCACTAGTGATATCACCTTGTTTTAAACCCTTTGAATAAACCTTCGTCAACCCTTCTGGCGACCAGCATCTCCAGGAGGATCGTGACTGACATGCCGCCGTTGGGTATGCTCGGTGGCTGTAGCCTGACGGTTTTGGCATAGTGGCGGTTGCCAGTCTTAGTATCCTCGAGCCCGCGCTTCGTCATTGGGAAAATGTTCCAACGCAGATGGGGTAGATCGAATGCAAGGAGATGGAGAAAGATCAAAGAAGGATAGGGTTCACGCCCAATCGCCACCCCAGTAGCACAAGTTCCTGGCCAACAGAGCGAACCATCACCAACAAACCGTTCAACGGGAGGAGGCAGGGATAGAAATACAGCACCACAATCGACGTTGATCATTGGACGCGAAACCACAGAACCGGGTCCGATAGGTCAGGCTTGTCAATATGCGTTGTTGGATGACTGTGGCATCGCCCGCCCCTCTGGAGAAGAGCACGCGAAGAACTGAGGAAAGCAAGCCAAGGGCTAGAAGAGTCAGGAGAGCACAACGGCTAGGACGGGAGTCCAGAAGCCGGCCTATCCTCGGTGGCGAACTCGAGTTGATGTAGTCCACGAGAGATCCCGAAGGGAAACTACGAGAGAACGCAGCCGTGGGGGGCAGAGGGAATGAAGAAGGGGGGTTCTGGTTCGATGGTCAGTGAATGGAGAGGCTTAAATACAAAAACCCGTCGCTTGGCCCCTGCCACGCCCAGCCCCACTGTTAGGACCTCCGTACCACTAAGTTGGCTCGGACCACGCACGCCCGGGAACGTGGCATCACCACCCCCCTCCTCGTGTGTAGCTAGAATGATGTGTGGCGAGGACATGTCGTGCGAGCGTAGCACCCAACGCCAACGCCTGGACGGTCAAAAGGTCAAATAAACGCATACCGACATTGGATATCGAACGTTTCAACGCTGACCTTACTTCCAATGTCTAGAATACCCATCTCAATCAAGAACCCCGAGGCCAAAGGGTCGGTTCGGATGGTGGACTCTAACGGCCTCCTGCTCATCCGAGCGAGTGATCATTCACCGTGTCGTGCGCAGACATGCCTCCGCCACAGTCCCGACCGGACAGAATCGAAGTCGTGGACAAGCGTACTCTCGTACCCAGTGCCACACCGGATGGCTAGCGGTCGAAGCCACACGTCGACTCTCTGATCACAAGGCAGACGTGGGGAAAGGAGGAAAGATTCAGGTGCCCCATTCTGTGGGAACATTCTTACCTATTCAAACTGTGGAACGTGCCTGGGCCTGTAATGGGCCCGTGGGGATCAGTGTGACCCATGATCAAGGCCAGGAATAAGTCGACCGCCACAGTGCGACCTAGGGCTGGACATAATCCGTGCGGACAAGGCGGCGCCACTGAGATTTAGAGGTCACAGGTACACGACGGCGTCGGACGTGAATAACATGGGTGGTACTCTCGAATGAGGCGTGAATTCTGGACTTGCTGGACCCCCCGGAGGTGGCATCGCAGCAGGTTATCAGGTCGACCTCCCTCCGAATCTCTTCCAGTGGAATACCTAAGGGTGCCTCCCCCTGGTTGTATAGTCACCCAACCTGTTTCACTGGACCGACAGATAAACCGCACCGCCGGTTTGATGACTTGCCACATGTCCGGTCCACCGACCGCACCGTCTGGTGTAGACTATGCCTGAGCCGATCGTTCTAGGGGCTCGCCATTCACCAAGCCACCGGCCACGGCCACCCCAGGCTCTTCCATGAGTTTTGAACCGGGTGCTGGCGATGCCCAACGAATATCCGTAATTCCATTATACGCCGGACAATCAGATAGTAGGAGATACACACACACTGGGATCGTCGATGTACACGTTATTTGGATCCCGCATCGCGAGTTAAAACTCCCTCATGTACCAGAACGACGTCGTGTCGTTTAAGCAGGAACGGATATCATCTACGTTGGGCCGTGTGTTACGATCCTCCAGCCAACATAACTCGATGGTTCTCCATAGTTCGTTGTAGAAGCCGAGGCGTGTCGCTCCCTCCGGTTTCTTCGGTCGATCCCCCTCAGTGATCGCATTGATGACGAGAATATTGGAATCAATTTCAATGTATGGATGGTGTCCGCACAGAACCTAGAGCACTGCCGGTTAACCGTGCAAAAACACGAATGACCCGCGCAAGCACTCACCTCGTATATGACCATCCCGAGAGCGTAGCAATCCGACAGTTTCATTGGCCTATTGTCCTCCGATTCCGGCATCCCAAACCTCTCCGGATCCAACAGCTCAGGGCTCATCCATCGGTATGTCCCCCCTTCAGTAAATGACATCAGTGTCGTTTGATATCAACGACACCTGAGATGTCCCTGCAGTCACATGGGTCACAACGCCAGTGATAGTTGTAAGACCAAAGTCGGCGATGCACGCTTGCCGGTTCCCGTTGATGAGGATGTTCGCCTTCGCGGGCCAGTGAGATGTGTATAGATATATGATCCGAGAAAATACATACTCCCTTCAGGTCTCCGTGGACAATGCGGAGGTCGTGCATATACTTCAGGCCGTTCGCGACATCGACCAGCTGGACAGTGAATCAGCCAGACTCTAGTAGGGGCCGAGTGCAACACATACAAGCTCAATGCGGTTCACGTGTTGGTCCTTCCCGATAAACTCGTTGATGTTTCCATTTTCCATCCACGCGGAAACCATTGCGAATCGTTGGTTACTTACCGTCACCCCGATCAGCGGTAAGATGTTTGGATGCCGGAGGTGTTTCCAGGCTACCCCCTCTCGGCAGAATCTCTGTGACATATTCATCCATGCAGGCACGGTAGTGCAGCTAGAAGTGGGAGACTCACGCTGAGGATGACACCCAGGTCGCTAGTGATATACACACGCACAACCTTGATAGCTACCTGACGTCCTTCGTACGTACTGCGCGATACATCGGCATAGCCCCCACTTGCGATTTCCATGAAGCCTCCCGAACAATCCGGAATGTGCATGGACTTCGGAATCACGCAGTGTCGGCTGCATGTTTTGCAGAACTTATTGAACAGTTTCGATCGCTCCTGATCCGACAGGGTGTGGTTTTCCAGACGCTGCGGCTCGCATTAGCCTTGAAGGAGAGTAGGGAACGTGGGAGAACTTACTTTATCCATCTCGTTAACAAGTCTCTCGATTTCCGGTTCCGGATCTCGTAGAAACTGGAGTAGAGAGGTGATACGTGGGTGAAGCTTGATAAGTCGCGGTCGGCCTGTCTCAATATTCAGAACCTTTGATCTACCCCAGGGTTTCCGATGTTTCGAGCGCTTCAATTACCTGAATCGGCATCCTGGACCTCCCGGAGACCCAGTGTTGAAAATAGCTTATACACGGCACGGACTTCCCAGCGTTTCCATGGGTCCTCTTTCCAACAGGTTGTGATCATACTCCATACTCTGCGCCGCAACCACCGATTCGTATCTTGATTCCTTGGACGGGGGGGTCGTTTCCCAAACCGAATGTGGGAAATAACAGTGTCGTAGTCATCAATCCCATCATACGGCAACACTCCTGTGAGGACCTGACAGTAATGGGGTGTTTCCATCAAGTATCGCTCTATTATCGAATCATTGGAGGAACGTACCGTGAAGGAAGTCATTGCAAGACAATAAACATCACTTTCTTTTGAGGTCGGGCCGGCGTAACTGTTCCTGTCAAATTGTTCCGGCGCCATGTAACGAGCAGTCGCTAGCTTAAACACGCGGCGATAGACGTCGGCGAACAGTCTTGTGATCCCAAAGTCTCCGAGACACGCGTTGCCATCTCGAGTAATCAGAACGTTGCCCTGAATGTACGGAAGCATCAACATGTAGGTCGGCGCACAGATCATTCGTTTCGCATACCGGGGCGATACGACCATGTAAAATGTTTAGTCCATGAAGATATGAGAGGCCGTCGCTGACCCCTGCAAGCTGTTGCTGAGTGTTTAGCAGTGTGCCCCGATAATTTTCAATGGACGCATACCAACATTAGCCTATTGGCATTCGGGTTCTTTTTGGTGTACTGCATGATGTTTCCATTCTGCATCCATGGGCTCATGATGCAAAGCGGAAACAGTATCTTCGAAATCTCAATGATGGGAAGTACGTTCGGATGGGAAAGATACTTGCACCCTTCGACTTCGTGGCAGTGGATCTGGTATGAAGCGCGCTGAGTTTAACTCTAATTAAAAAAGGACCCGCATACCCTTTTGATTTCATCCAAGAATCTTGTATCCCGTATCCGAATTGCCTTGATGTATACCTGGTCCCCGTGATATTTCCCTTTCCAAACATCCACCAATCCATAGGGCTCATAGCCTGGTGATTCATCAAACAGTTCTACGGTGGGGAAAACGTATGATCCACGCAGGGCGGCGTGGGCATAAAGTCTGAACCACGGATACCGGTCAGTATCGCATGTGAAATCGCTGTCTACGCCCTGACCACCAAGGACTTCAGAGGGCGAGGAAAGACTTGAAGGTGAAGCGGTACTTCATGAAACATTTCTGCCAATACTGCTGCACCCCGTGAAGGCAGGCCTTTCGGAGATTTTCTAGCCTCCGAGACCACTTTGGAGATCATATCCGCGCATCTCTTCTCCACTCTGAACCGGAACAACACTGGATTTGGGACGGATAATACATGGACAAAATCTTCTCCCAGTTTGGTCAGGATGTCGGGACTAAACGAGGTGAAGTCAACTAAATCATCCATTTATCAGCTGCCACCACTCATGTTTATGTAGGTAGGCGGCTCACCATCGTGGACCCTTGCGTCATCCATGACTACCTGGCCGGGCGGGGAGATCGTGGCGACAGGAAGAGAGGTTCCTGGCTAACCTCTGCCGCACTGGTTTCCGGAGCGACGTAGCAGTGGTGGTGGAAGGAGTGGAGGCTGGCTCCGTTGCGGCGTACTGGGCGAGTCCCGAAGCGGGGTCGGCGGGAGGGCTGGAGGCTGGGGTAAAACGGGAGCGGAGAACTCTTTTACGGAACCGACGCGGTCGTTGACAGCCTAAGGAGAGGGACGAATCGCGAACGAGCTTTGAGGCTGAAGACGGATGAAGACACGGAACTCCGTAGTGCCTCTAGCGATGGCTTGTAAGTAAGTTGTAAGCGTTGAGTTCCCTTACGTACCCCGTGCCTGGACGAGATTTACCCGAGACGGGACGACATGCATATCGTGTCTGGATGGATTCTAGGGAAGAGCAGACACTTTCGCAGGGTGGGATGACAACAGGAACTCAGTAAACACTCCCACCTCCGCCTCCGATTGCTATTCGACTTCCGGTTCTCCTGGATTTCGTCTAACGTGTCCCAGCCCCGAGCTATTTTGCACTGTTCTCTTATCAATCTTTATATCTATTCCACGTAGTTCCCTAACCGCCAGCAGTGTCGGACGGGCGGTTTGGTACCGTAGAAACATCTCCGTCCGCTTGATCCGGCCCTACTGATCAGCATGGACACGAGGTGCACATTCATTCCCCGGACCACCGCACCCTTTACCAGAATGAAGTCCCGTCCCTCCATCGTGACGGTATCCCAAAAGATTATAGGAAATAATACACGAGAACCGGGGCCGAGTTGGTACAGTGCACGGTCTGGCATAATATTCATCTATATGTCGTGATCGCCGTACTCGATTCAAGTTCCCTGTGAAGGGTGTTAGGCCAACTATCCCACAGAAAACGAGGTCTTCATCTTAGATTCCAGTGCACCACTGAAACCTGGCCAAGGAGGTTCGTTGACGTCGACCATCCCCCTAAACTGCCGGCTGATACGCCAAGGACGTTTACCCAACCTACTGGGCTGTTTCCCCGAATGGGGTGGATGACGCTACAGTTCCGCACCTACGGTGCCCGAGGGCCGCAAAGAATAATTTCGGGAAGATCACGCGTGGTATCTCCAGAATCAATCACCACGAATCTTACGAACCTAGGCGTTGTTCCGGCTCAAAGTATAATTAGTGTGTTCAACTCTGCTCATCGCAACTATTCGACAAAGGTGAGATCTTGAGCTTGGTAGCACCTCCGATCCGCTGGCAATGTTGGAGGATGATGAGTTTATAAGCTACCATAACCCATGGACATATGTCACGAGCTAGGACTCAGATATCAGAGTGCCCTAGCGCCGACCAAATAAGAAAGGGCACCCCCTACCCCCAGGCTGGGTCGTGCGCTGCAATAATTGTGTGGCATGGTATAGGGAGACAGTGTATAGAACCTGTCTGGTAAATAGTAAAACGTGTGAAGGTATAAAAGTGTACCGGAAGGCATGTTAGGTCGTGGGAGATCAAGCTACTTCCCAACGCGTTCCTGATCCTGCTATCTCGCTGATCAAGTACCTGAAAACGTACTCGGTTTTCCCGATTTCCAGGACCGTTCCGAGACTTTAGGTGGAGACTCTTCTCTTTCCTCAGGCCCCCACCACCTGATTCCGCAGGAAGTTGTAGAACTGTTGCGGATTCGAGTGCAATCCCCGGGATTCAAGATCACGGACTTCCTTATCGGAGATGTCAATCTGGAAGCAGACGATATCTCCGTCCTGGATATCGCTCTGAGAGAAGACTTGCTTCGGGTCCATGAGCTTAACCAAGCAGGGTTCGATTTCCTGCGAAAAGATGATGTATCAGCGCGTCATATTGGCAAAAACCCGCCATCCGTTACCTCATAGAGCTTCAGTTGCGTCCCAGGTGCCCATTTCATCACCCCGTTTATAATCGGGATGAGATCACCAACTTTTCTCGCTCTTGGTACATGGATCCTCCCAATTCCGGAAAGTGATTGCTTCGTGGCATTGAAATGCTTGAGGAAGACCATTGTCGTTTCAACGTCCTCCAACAGTATTCTCTTCGTGTGTGAATGTGAGCGATGGAACATTTCTGATGAACGAACCGAACAACCGACCATGGACGGATCCGGGAGGATATCGAGATATAACCGAAGCTCACTATGTCGCCCAACCATGTTGTTACGGATCACCTCGACCGCTAGGATCATCATCAGAAATAGTCCGCACAGAGACCGGAAAACTCACTTAATGAAGGGTCGTTCTCAGGGATGTGTGCATCCGGTCGTACTGTTTTGTTCTGACGGTTGACCAATACCCATAACCTGATCTGGTTCTCGGGGTAGCTGAAGCGTCGGGCAACCCTCGACTTGAACACACTATACGTCTCCTGCTGGGGCACACGGAACGTCGGGAGATCAGAGAGAAGTTGATTCCCCTCGCTGAAGGTGGCAAGGTCGAAACCTCCGTGGCGAGAAAAGGTCCCATCGGTAACAACTTTGGCGGTTAGGAACGGGTGCTGCTCCGTCATTTCTTTCTTCGCTTCTTTCTTCGCTTCTATCTGGGCACGCTCCTCGTCTAATCTTGGTTCTGGGAGAGGAATGAGCCATAAATTCGGGATCAACCAAACGTCAACTTACTCAAATGCGGAGGAACGTCCTCCACGGTGAGCGGCGCCAGGACTTCATCGATCGCTGTCTCACGGATGTACACCAACACGTAGGCATTCGTGGACCTCTTCACTGCACTAACCTGATTCCGCAGTGTCTGGGGGACAAAACCGGTCAGCGGCTCTCCGCCATAGTTCTCCAGAACCTCGCGGTCTGTCACAGGCGTCACCCGATCGTCGTAGAATTTCAGCCACCGGGTATGCCGATCTGGTTTGATGAGAGCGAAGTACTTTCCGTCGTGCAGGTCACCGGAGTGCACGAGTACACCGTGGAGCACATACTTCCAGGGCTCGGACCTGCTAGCCGTCTCGTCGAGGAATTCGTCAAGGTCTATTTCGAAAGGGAATTCGAAGCGATCATTGAGCTTCGAGGTGGGGTTAGAATCATAGGTACCAATGATTTGTCAAGGATATAAGTGACGTGTACCTTGAACATAGCGCCGCGTTGCATGTCGTAGTCGTAGCGTTTCAACTTCAAGTGCAGCACTGGGGGGAAAGACTGGAAGATAATACCGCTCCGAGCATCCTGCATTCCGAAGCTTCCAGTCTGGTGCTTGGATTCACCATCCAACATCTTCACGGCGACGTAATCCCGGAAAGAGTCGTATAACGTTTGTATTCCCTTGACATTCAATTCGATATCTACGCAAAAGATCGGATTTGGGGCTCCATTTCTTCGGAGTTGTGCGTTCTTGCCCACCATTAAATTGTTCCGTTCTAGATGACTCATAATCGACGTTGATGCATTTGATGTAACTCTTCATCTTTCCGGAAAGGAGTTTTGGGATGGCTCCCTCAGCACGTGTGCCCTGAGATGCAAATGGTCACGTAAATCGATAGTTCGCGGCTGAAATGGCACAAAACTGGAACACAGACCTTCATTTTGGACTCTAGCTTGTCTTGCAATATTCTGTTGAATTCTTGAACGTCTTGTTGTATGAACGACTCAAGGGACTTCCAGCCGAAGGACTTTGTCAGTTCGGTTGTGCCTGTTGGAATGGTGAATGGTCGGTTCGGTGACCCGGCTCAGAGACGAAAGCTGTACGAACTAACGGGTTGATCGGAGGTCTGTAGGTTATAGAAGACACGCTGAAGTGCGAGCGGGATGCTTTCTGCTGGGTTTTGATCTTCCGTCGGGATTTGATAAACAGCCTGGGCAACGATTCAGGAGAGTCTGAGTCAGGAGATAAGGTGGCTCTGTACCTTCCGGAGATAGTTTATGCAGAAGAAAGACTGCAGGACAGCGTTCAGATAACCTGTGGCGCCTTGGTTTTTCAATCCGACATATCCCGTTTGCTTCTTTGAATCGTAACTAGAAAAATGCTTCAGATCCTTAATCTGAGTAATCAAGTCCGGCTTACTCGACGAAATTATGCCACAGAACACCGGTCGGATCCTCCAAGACTCTCACATAAGCCGAGATCACAGCGGAATCCTCCTCAATCGCTGGGCGATTGCTGTCGGGTTGAGGTTGAAACAATTTGCGCAGCTCGCTGAAACGGGTGAAGCCCCAGTCATGCTCTTTGGCGATGAATCGGTGATGCGCATCTGACGGGGGTGCCGATAAAGACTGGGTGGGGATGTTTTGAGTCATGAAGTACGTACGGTTGACGGTGTAGATAGTAGGATCGTGTGGATTTGAGATTGCCAACGCGAACTGTGTGCATGCGTGCCAGTCATTTTCTGTGTTCTCGGGCCCGGTACAATCGAGATAGAGGGAGAGGGAGTCACTTGGATGGGTAGAATTGCCGAACGGGAAAAGAAGTATCTGCCTAAGTGGGCTTTCAGGTTGAGCAGGTGAGAAGGGCGACGACAGGTGGGGAAAACGTGCCACTTGTGCCCACCACAATCGAACTCTGGGCTGACTTGTTTCCTTCCGAGTTTCTTCCAGTCCTGGAGCTTCCAGTGAAAGACCTGGAGTTGCTTGACGTCGTATCCCAGATCAGGCATGTGCTTGGCGAAGAAGACTTCATCTGGAGGACGGGAAAGGGAGTGAACGATATACGAGGGGCCCGGCGGAGGGCAGCAGGAGCGAAACTCACGGTCAAGAACGGACGCGACGTCTTCGGTATTCATCGGAGGGTTGTGCGGATCGTTTACTTTCTCGCGGGTGGGGTCTCAAGTGGAGATAGAGTAAACAAGTAGATTCACGTGTGGGCATGGACTTTCTTCTTGGACTAGTAGAGTGGTAGGTGCTCGTTCACAGCACGGAACCCTTTACGGTCACGGAATTTGTCGGACCGGGTCTATTGGTTCCGGATCATCAACGGATCGATCCGACTCGAACGCCTCAAGACACTATGACAATGGCCGTCCCTGCAACGAGAGATGTGGATCGCTCAACGGGGCCCATATCCTCAGCATTAAGTATCGCTCCCCCACCAGTGCATACGAATGGCCCTAACCCCTATCGTTTAGGCACGAGCGCCTTGGATCGCATGATGATCATTTGGAATCTAGGCAAAGCCAAGATCGACCGCCTACTCCGTAATGCGCCTCCCACAACACTCAACGCGCGCGAATCGGACCCCCGCTTTCCATACGACATCATGGAGATGATTATGGCCCACCTCGATCACAGCCACGACGCTCTCAAGGCGTGTTCATTGACTTGCTACTCCTGGTACACCGCCGCCGTCCCACACCTCCACCATACCCTTATTCTACGGGACAGGAGCGACAAATCTCGTGCCAAGCTGAAGCCGCTATCCAAGCTACACGAGCTGGGTCTAACGTCTGTCGTGAGAGAAATCCGGGTGGTCGAGTGTCGCAAGTTTTGGTTCATACCTCAGGCATTCAGTTCCAGTGACTTGCGCCATTTTTCCGCTTTCGTGAACGTTCAGGACCTGACACTTGATTGGATCAACATCCCCCACTTTATACCAGGCATTGAACGCTATTTCGGACACCTCGCGCCAGTACTGCGGTCCATCGTTTTGCACTACCCTTATTGTACCCCTCGACAGCTATCTCATTTCCTCTCCCTTTTTTCAAACCTGGAAAATGTCTACATCCATTCCCCCGGACATTCGTCCAACGCAAGCGTCCCCGATACGGAGCTCGTTCCGTTCTCCCCGCCGAGATTTGGAGGGCGGCTGAAGCTTTTCAACTTTCGCTGGGTCGAAACTTGGACGGACCTAATCACTTCGTGCGGCGGCCTACGGTTCCGCCACATGGATCTGCACCTCGTTAGAGATTGCGTACCCGTCCTGCTTGAGGCGTGTGTAGAGACCCTGAAGACATTGCGATTCCACGTGACGGATGCCCTATTCTGTGGTGAGTAGTTCAACGTGGGGTGATCTGCGAATTCGAGCTTATGGCGTGCAGGGGCTAGTTCGTTCTCATTACTCCCTGAATTCGATCTGTCACGATTCACAAACCTCCGATCTGTACAGATGGGGGCCTGGTCAAGCAGGTCTCACCCGATGAATCGTCACACCGTCGTCATGGAGATATTCTCGACCATCACATCCCCTGTGTTCTCCGAGTTCGTTATCTCCATCGCCAGGGACGAGATCGCCGATTTACACTCGGATATCACGTTGTTCGAGACATTGCGCGCGATGAATGGAGTCAGACCCTTCATATTGGTCTTTTTGCTCAACCTTCGGCGTTCGCCCCCGGAAGAGGCATTACAGGTGTTGATGAAAGCTTTGGAGTCGGCGAATACGGAGGGTTTACTCGATTTCCTCGACTCTCCCCCCATCATCCGCTCAGTACGAGCTGACACCCCAGGGCGGGAGACCCAGCATGATTAGATACATTCCATGTGCACCTCACGCCATCGTCCCAGGCCCTGTGCAGAGTTGTAATGTGTAACATGAGCTTCACCTTGGTACACTAAGTATGCATCGGAAGGCAGAATCCGTAGCCAAAGTATTGAACCTGATCACCCCTGGACACGATAACACTTCGCACGCATCGCCCTAGTAACCTCTTGAATTCTTGGACGTCGTGCTGTCTGCACGATGTGGGGGGTTCCAAACCGAAAGATTTTGTTAGCTCAGTTGGGTCTGGCGGAGCAGTGGCGAATAGTCAGTTCGATGATTTGACGCATCAAGTTGAGGACTGCACGAACCAACGGGTCTATCGGAGGTCTGTAGGTGGTAGAATACGCGTTGTAGTTCTAATGGGTCGCTTTCTGATGGGGCCTCATCCTCGGTCGGGACTTGGTAGACAGCCTGGGTAACGTTTTAGAACGGGTGGGGACCAGGGGGGCAGGTAGCCCTGTACCTTTCGAAAGTAGCTGATGCAGAAGAGAGACTGTAGTGTGAATTGATATAGGATGTAGCGCCCTGATTCTTAAGCCCGATATATCCCGTTTCCTTCTTCGAGTCATAGCTGGAAGAAATGCTCAGGACCTTCGAATAGGCGAGCAATAAGGTCTAGCTCACCCGAAGAAGTTGTGCCAGAGTACACCGGTCGGATCCTCCACGACTCTCACGTACGCTGAGACTACAGCGGAATCCTTCTCGATGGTTGGGCGATCGCGGCCAGGTCGAGGGTGGGGCAACTAACGGAGCTCGCTGAAAAGAGCGAAACCCCAGTTTGGGTCGTGGGCAGTGAACCGGTGATATGCATCTGACGGTGAGACCATGAGAGATTTGGCAAGAACACCTTGGGTCCTGAACTACGTACGGCTAACGCTGGAGACGGTAAGATCGTGTGGGTTTGAGATTACCAGTGCGAATTGTGCGCATGCGTGCCAATCTTTTTTCACGTTCTTGGGACCGGCGCAATCGAGGTAGACGGAAAGGGTGTCATTTTGAGGAGCTTGATGACTACCGAATGGGAAGAGATGTATCCGCCTGGATGATTTTTATGGGGGTGGGAGCGGCAGCGTTCTCCGGGGGGAACGTACCACCGTCCACCGCAGTCAAATTCACGGCTTGTGAGCCTCTTCTCAAGTTTCTTCCAACCCTGAAGCTTCCAATGAAAGACCCAGAATTCCTCAACGTCCTGGCCCAGATCAGACATGCGTTTGGCGGCGAAAGCTTCATCTGGGGGACGGGGTAGGGAGTGAGTGACATGCAGGAGGTGTGACGGGCATAGCCGACACGAAAACCACGGTCGAAAACAGATATGGTCTCTTTATGCTCCATGGAAGGGCTTGGTGGATCGCCTACTCTCTCGTAGGCGGGGCTGGATGAAAATATGGCGTGACGCCCACTAAGCCTGTGAGGACCCCTCAGGGATCCTAGTACACTCGGGTGGATCCCGCTGAAGGGCTGGGATCATCGAGGCCATGTGTGATCTTTATTCCCTCCGGTTCGTAAAGTTTCAAGAGGACTCCCAGTCACGCACCTCCGTCGACCTCTGCCAACGGTGGTTTCTACTCCGTTTGCGATGTAACGATATTCGTCGCGGCTGTGGATAGGCCTGATGAGTTGGCGGGTGGGGGGATGATACGCGTTAAACTATTTCTCTTCGAATCCACAACTCTCACCCTTCCCGAATGTCCGCGCCAACTTCGTTTTCAAAATTACTGACCAGATGTTCGAGGGTAGCCGGGTAGACCGCTTAACGGATCATCGATCCACGGTAGCGCTCCCAGTGTGGTTGGGCCGATCTGGCTCAATCACTGGGAATCACTCTCACCCCTACCACGATGGCGATGTTTTCAACAACCAGGGGTGTAGGTCGCTCAAGGGGTCCCGTGCCCTCGACGTCAGGTACGGTTGCCTGACTAGTGCGCATGGATGGCTCTGACCTCTCTGCACCGCTTGTCCGTAGAGACAAACCTCTTAAATCGCATCGCGACCGTTTGGTATCAAGGCAAAGACAATATCGACCGCCTATTCTGTAATGAAACTCCGGGGAGGTGTAACGAATCGACCTGCCGCCTCCCACACGAAGTCGTGGAAATGATCATCGCCCATCTCACTCACGACCTCGACCCCCTCAAGTCGTGTTCGTTGACCTGCCGTTCCTGGTATATCACCGCAGCCCCACATATTCACCATACCCTCCGTCTTAGAAAAGAGATACCTGGCAAAAGTTTTGGCGAGCTGCAGCCGTTATCCAAACTGCACGAGCTTGGTCTAATCCCTCGCATAAAAGAAGTTCAAGTCACAGAATGGTCCAGCACGCGTCCTTGGTTCGTGCCCGAGGCCTTCGGGCTCCACGACACGTGCTACTTTTCCGCTTTCACGAACGTCCAGGCTCTGTTCCTCGAAGAAGTTCAAATCCACCGCTTTATACCACGCGTTGAACGCTATTTTGGACATTTCGCCCCAACGCTACGAGCCATCACGCTGCTCCGAGCATATTGTACTCCCCGGCAGCTATCATATTTCCTCTCTCTTTTCCCAGACCTGGACGATATCACTGTCTTTTCCCCCAATCACCCATCCGAGGCGACCGTTCCCGATATGGAACTTGTTCTGTTCTCCGCGCCGAAACTACGAGGGCGGCTGAGGCTTTACAACTTTTGGTGGGTCGAGACCTGGCTACACCTGATCGCTTCATGCGGTGGTCTACGGTTCCGTCACGTGGACTTGCGCTGGGTTGCGGGTTACGGTTGTGCACCCATCTTATTGGAGGCGTGTGCCGAGACCCTGGACACACTACAATGCTCAGCTGGTTAGTTTGATACGGGTTTATCTAGGATTCGAGCTGATGGTTAGCAGGAGTTCGTTCGCTCTCACTCCCCGGATTCAATCTATCACAACTAAAAGTCCTCCGATCTCTACAAGTCGAGGCTTGGGTATCCACGTCTCGTTTGACAAATCGTCATACCGTCGTTATGGACGTATTTTCGACGATCACATCCCCTGTTTTCTCTGAGCTCGTTGTCATTCTTGGGGACACTGAGATCCATCATTTACCCTTGGATCTCACGTTCTTTGAGACGTTATCCACGATGAATCAAGTCAGGCCCTTCAAATTGATGTTTTTGGCCCAGGTTGCAGATTCGCCCCGGAGGAGGTGGGAGGAGGTACGGCAGAGGTTGACGGAAGCCTTAGACTCGTGATTTCAAAGGGTCTCCTCGATTCCCTTGATTCTCCGCCCACCATCTGTACAGCACCATTTCCTATCCCAAGATGGGCATGGGTTTAGATAACCCCTATTTACACCCCACGCCGCCGTTCCAAACCCTGTAGAGCTATAGTATGCGATACGGTGAGTTTTGAATCAGGTGCTGTTGATATCGATACCCAACGAGCACATGCGACCCCGTTATGTTTGATAAACAAGTAACAAGATATATCTATGGGAAAATAAGTGAGGACAAATTTGTTAACATGTGTATATACGATCCGGCTCCCCATCACGACGAGTTAAAACTCTCTCATGTACCAGAATGCTGTCGCGTCGTTCAAGCGGGAATAGATGCGCTCTATGCCGGGTCGTGCATTGCGATCTTCTAGCCAGCATAGCTCAACAACCCTCCACAGTTCGTTGCTGAAGCCGAGGCGTGTCGCTCCCTCTGGTTTCCCCGGTCGATCCCCTTCAGTGATTGCATTGATGACGAGAATGTCCGAGTCAATTTCAACATAAGGACGGTGTCCGCATAGGACCTAGGGCACTCCTGATTAACCGCGTCAAACCAAGAATAGGTTCACACGAACACCAACCTCGTAGATGACCATCCCGAGAGCGTAGCAATCGGACTGCTTCGTTGGCCTATTGCCTTCCGATTTCGGCATCCCGAACCTCTCCGGATCCAACAGTTCAGGACTCATCCACCGGTATGTACCCCCTTCAGTGAACGACATCAGTGTCTCGTTTGAGATCAATGATGCCTTGGAAGTCCCAGCAGTAGCACGAGTCACGACACCGGTTATAGTTGTAAGACCGAAGTCGGCGATGCACGCTCGCCGGTTCTCGTTGACAAGGATATTCGCCTTCGTAGATCAGTGAGAGGCGGGTAAATATTCGATTTGAGGGAACACACACCCCTTTCAAATCACCATGAATAACACGGAGGTTGTGCATATACTTCAAGCCGTTCGCAACGTCAACTAGCTGGACAGTAAATCAGTTAGGCTTCAGTCGAAGTCGAGCGCAGCACGTACAAGCTCGATGCGATTCACATGTTGATCTTTCCCAACAAACTCGTTGATATTGCCATTTTCCATCCACGCCGAAACCATCGCGAACCGCTGATTACTCACTGTCACCCCAATCAGCGGTAAGATGTTCGGATGGCGGAGGTGTTTCCAGGCCACCCCCTCTCGGCAGAATCTCTGTGACACGTTCATCCATACCATCATGGTAGTGTGGGCAGAAGACCTACGCTAAGGATGGCATCCAGATCGCTCGTGATGTACACGCGCACAACCTTGATAGCCACCCGGCGCCCTTCGTATGTACCCTGCGACACATCAGCACATCCCCCGCTCGCGACTTCCGTGGAGCCTTCCGAACAATCTGGGATGTGCATGGACTTCGGGATTACGCGGTGTCGGCTGCACGTTTTGCAGAACTTGTTGAACAGCTTCAGCCGTTCTCGATCCGACAAGGCGTGATTCTCCAGACGCTGCAATTCGCGTTAACCTTGGGGGAGAGTAGGGAATGCAGAAGAGCCTGCCTTATCCATTCCATTAACAAGACTCTCGATCTCCGGTTCCGGATCTCGTAAAAACTGGAATAAAGAGGTGATGCGTGGAAGGAATGCTCCGCGTCGCTGTTGCCCTGTTTCAATATTCAAAACCTTTTGTTTCCTGCGTTTCGAGTATTTCCGTTACCTGAATTAGCATTCCGGGCCTCCTGGAGACTCGGTGTTGAAAACAGCTTGTGCACAGCGCGGACTTCCCATCGCTTCTTCGGGTTCTCTCTCCAACACGTTGTAATCATATCCCATACTCCATCCTGCAACCGTTGATTTGCATCTTCATTCGTTGGACGGGAGGGTCGTTCTCCGGATCGAATGTGGTGAGTAACAGCGAAGTAATCGTCAATTCCATCATACGGCAACACTCCTGTGAGGATCTGAGAGTAAAGGGGGAATCACATCAAGCATCGCTCTGTTTCCTGAAGGAGGAGCATACCGTGAAAGAACTCATCGCGAGGGAGTAAACATCACCTGCTCTTGAAGCCAGGTTAATGTCGTAGCCACTGCCAAACCGTTCTGGGGCCATATAACGGGCAGTTTCTAGCTTGAGCGTGTGGCCCCAGAGGTTGTCTAATGCGCACGTAATCCCAAAGTCTCCAAGGCACGCGTTGCCATCTCGAGTAATCAGAATGTTGCCCTGGATGTACGAAGCATCAACATGTGAGGCGAGCGCATGGATCCTTTCGTATCACCTACCGGAGCGATACAACCGTGTAAAATATCTAGCCCGTGAAGATACGAGAGACCGTCGCAGACCTCTGCCAGCTGTTGCTGACGTGGTCAGCGGTGTACCCCTCTCAATTTTGGTGGATGCATACCAACATTAATCGATTGGCATTCCGATTCTTTCGGGTGTACTGCATTATGTTTCCGTCTGGGATCCACGGGCTCATGATGCAGAACGGAAACAGTGTCCCCGAAGTCTCAACGATGGGGAGTACGTTCGGATGGGAAAGGTACTTGCACCCTTCAATTTCATGGCAATAGATCTAGTGTGAAGCGTACTGAGTATATAACTCTGATTGAAAAAGGAGCCGCGCACCTTTTTGATTTCCTTCAAGTGGGTAGTATTCCGTATCCGAATTGACTTGACGCATACCTGGCGTCCATGATAATTTCCCCTCCAAACGTCTATAAAACCACGGGGCTCGTAGTCCGGTGATTCATCAAGCAGCTCTATGCCGGGAAAAATGTGTGACCCATGAAGGAGGGCGTGAGCATAAAGCCTGAATAACGGGCACCACTCGGGAGAACCGGTGAATTCGAGACTTATGGCCTGACCACCGGAGGCTTCAGATGGCGAGGGGAGACTTGATTACGGAGACATACCTCATGAAATGCTTCTGCCAATACTGTCGCATCCAGAGAGGACAAGCCCATCGGCGATTTTCTAGCCCTTGATACCACTTTGGAGATCCTGTCCACACAGTCCTTCTCCCCTCTGGACCAGAACAACATCGGATTGGGGACGGATAATGCGCGCACAAAGTCTTCCACCAGTTCGGTCAGAACGTCGGGACCAAAGGAGGTGAAGTCAACTAAATCGCCCATTTATCAGTTGCCGCCACTCATGTTCATGTAGGTAGGTGCTCACACTCGTGGACCCTTGCGTCATCCATGACTACCTGACCAGGTGGGGAGGTCGCGGCGATAGGAAGAGGGATTCCTGGCCAGTCTTGAGGTTACGGGAAGAGCGCCCCCCCAGCCCCTCGTGGACACGGCGGGGGAAAAGCGCGGTTTCCGCGAGTTGCCTGAATCGGACAACGCTGGCGCCGTCAATTGCGCGATCGTTCCCTGGCTGGACCCCGCACGACCCCCAAATCGCCACCTTCCCTCCGTCTGAGTTTCCTACGGATACTAGGATCGAGTGCCGCGTATCGTGCCCGTGAACCGCTGCGGATTGGAGTGGTAGGCTTGAAATTTTTTTAGCTTCTGACGTTATAAAGAACGTCGGAATCCACCCGAACCTTTGATGAATCAAGCCAGTCATCTGTACGATCCCCGCGCGAATGTCAGCAACGGATAACCCCTGGCGACCGCTCGTTTTCTACCCTCCGGCCATTAAATCTCTTCAGAACACATGGATGGTTCCACCAAACGTTGAGGGAGGTGCAGATCGCGCTGGACGGAGGATGCAGAATGTCAATATTCATCTTTTGCCAATCTCCTGGATTATTATACGACACCGTACCGGGTCTTCCATCAAAAACGAGCAGGGTCGGGGATCTGTATTTACGTGGCCTAACGGCGAGCTTTGTCCTTCTAGGTATTGGCCTCCAGGAACGACAAGAACACGTCGGTCCCGGTTGTTTCGGGAGGGACGTGGTTGGCGTCGGCGGTGGTAGCGGAAGGAGTGGAAGGAGTGCAATAGGCACCGTCGCGCCCTACTGGGTTCCGAAGTGAGGTCGGCGAGAGGGAGAGAGTGGAAGCGAAGAACACTCTTAAGGAACCGACGTGGTCATAGGCTTATGACAGGGATGATCGACGGATCGCGAACCAGTTTTGAGGTTGGAGACGGGTGAAGAATGGGATTCCGTGGTGCCAAGGCACCGGCTTGTAAGCTTTGACCTTGGGTTCTTTTATGTACCCGCGCTGGACGGGGTTTGCTCGAGACAGGACGAGACACATAGCACGTCTGGATGGATTCTACGGAGGGGTATTCTATGCAATTGTGTGCAATCGACGCGCTTCGGGGAACTCTTGCATGCTCCATCCGCTTCCAAGCGGTTCGGAGCGATTCCACCAGGGCACCTTTTCACAAATGTGCTTCCGTTGGGACACTCGATCGATTCACAAGCCTGGGTCATCCGTATTGTCTACTTAAATCCGGTACCTGCAGAACAAGTCAGACGAGAAAAAATTGCTTGACCACGATTGTACCGACTCCGATCACTGTGGGAACTCGCGCGCATGACCGACAGTACATGCCAGTACCATCGCGTGTGATCTCGATTTATTATTACTGATGAATCAGTACACATTTTTACTGGAGGATAAGTACGTCTATGTCAGTACCATCGGTACTTACTGTAGGTACTGGGGGGACATTATAATAAAAAACTAACACTATTCCGAATAGTAGGATAAGGCAGGAATGTAGCACGAAGAACTCCCGCACTGCCAGATTGAGTGTGCCATCCAAACCACCACCTGCCACCAGTGCTCTCGGTTTGAATTCCAGCAGCCCTCAATGATTCCAAGCCCCATTTTCCTGACCACCGACTCACTCTCGAACTCAACCCCCCAGAGTCCGAATCCATCAACAACCCTTCGCTCGTGCCGTCATTTTGCACATGCGGATACATTACCATTCTGCGACCCTCCTGGGGGCGGGTGCACGGACTGTGGGTGGAAGAGGGGGGGAGAAGGTAGGGCGTCAGGTTCACACGTCTGTCCTGGGCTGACTCCGTTGGACTTCGCGTCTCGGCAACATGACAGGCAACTAATAGGCGAGTCTGGGATATGTCAGGATACTTCGTCTATCAATTCCCACCATTCCTCGCCTTTCTCCACCAGCCTTCTTTCCTTCCCCCGTACTTCACCCCCCCACTCATTCTCAATGGCACGGAGATGTGGAGGCTCGCACCTCTGGAAGCAAACTCCATCTACAAACATGACTAAGGCCCGGCTCCTGGAACTTTCAAACGCCAAGGATGCCCGCATGCTCCGCTTGAAATGAAAGAATAGTGAGCCTCCATCTTCCTCTCTGGGATCCTCGCCTGTTCACCGTCCCACTCGTCCTCACCGGAAGATCTCTGGTCTGTGGACCCTGCGTGGCCTTGGTGCCCTGGCCCAACGGAGCTGGACCGACCTCCACCAGCTTGCTGTCCTTAACGGAACGCACACGTCCACGCTGCCGTCGCCGCCGGCCTCATCACCCCACCCCCACACTCTCCGTGCGTGAATATGGCTGCCATCGTGCAGGACCCCCCACAGGAAGATCAACCCTTCACGATGAATCTGTCGACCATGCACATATACAACGCCCCGAAACAGACTCGCGTTAGCGTTTATCCCAATGGCGATGGGCCGTGTCCCTCAATGGGACAGCGACGGAGCCAAAAGCTCAACTCTGACGTTCCCATCCCCGACTCATAGCACGTGCAGGCTTTCGTTCGTTCAATCGTGAACATGTCAACCCTCAACAAGAATGTGCCATGGAGGAATCAGCCCGGGGATGAGATCCATAAGATTTTCACCATGGTTTGTTCCTTCACCCACTCTCGTCATGTCTGACCACTTTACTGACACCCACCTAGGCCACGGAGCAGTTTCTGATTATGAAGAATTTCGAGCGCAATTAGGCCACAGCTGAGATGGCAAAAATGTACCTTTGAAATAGTGGTGCGTGGGTGAAGTGTAAGGCTTGCAAGACTGCTGAGGTCTCCACGACCACCCAAGATACACCTATGGTCAACCCCGGGCCAACAGCCGCCAATGGTAGTGCTGGGGGGGATTGTTTCGATGACCCGGATCCAGATTCTGAGGATGGCAGTGACTAACTAGTATCTACACTCCTGTAGTCTGAATTAATATCAGTTATTTTGGCCCCTTATTCCTCGGTGCTCGATGTCAGTACCAAACCACACTGATCTGTATTGAGGTTCGTCGGTGGATATTTTACTGTTGCGAAGTACCCGAGGGTATTCCCGCCTGTACTGATGGATCAGTAACTTTGTGCCTGACCATGAGTCCCTGTCGTACTGAAGTTGGCTTTTTTTTTGTACTTAGAGTGCACCGAAATATGCTGTACGGAGTAGACAAAAAATAAATACCGATTAAAGGACCTTTCAATGCCCTTATATGGGCCGCAGACTACAAGTCTTACTATTCCTGTTTAACACATTTTTGTATGCGGGGAATGCACTCATTTCAACGCAAATAGTGGCTATTTGCGATTATTGCCACAAAACGGACCGTCTATTGGTTTGAGGCGTAAATGCGCAAAAATACGCAACCACGCTGTTTAAATGCTTTAAATGCAAACATACGCGATCCCCGCCTTTCAAAGCGGTCCCATTCATATGTATTGCGTTTGAACGTCGTCGTCATCGGGTGTTTGTCCAATAAATGCGTTCACGCCGAGGTATCACTGAACCGTTATATTTCGTACGGAATACATGGATGTGCATTTATTGCGCTATCTAGCACTCAATAAACGCACGCAAGAACTCCGATAAATGGGTACCCCCTGCCCCCATGGGGGCTGATGAGGCAGGGGGGCTACGGCACTCCACAGGTGTGTGTGATCCCCCCAGTTGGAAAGAGTAGTTGCATAGCAGGGCGCATAGGGGGTATCGAAATCGGGCCCCGTCACATGATTCAATGGCGTTCTGCATAAGCTGGTAACCACTATTGGCCCCCTTGCAGGTCTCAACTTAGTCCCACTGAGGAGTCCGATTTAGATTAATCATGTAGTATCTCTAGGCTAAGGGGATGCGTGGGTAAGTATGTGTGAGGGGATAGGTGGGCGCAAAAGGGAGGGGGGTTATCGTAATTGCGAGCGCATTAGAATGACTGTCCTGTGAAGATAGAGTGACTGAGTAAGGAACGACGATGAGCTAGCTGTGTGAGAGGAAGAAAATGTTTGGGTGGGGTATATTGAGGTGCGAGGACACATCTTAGAAGTTCCATAGATCTGCCTCTTCGTCGTTTACCCATACACCATTGCGGTCCTCTTCGAATGACGCAGAATAATGCAACTGCTGGGCTAAGCCATCGAGGTCCTGATTGCAGACCCTAGACGAACCCTCGACAAACTGAGGGGAAGGGGAGTCTTGGGACCATGGGGATAAGCCTAGATATATTCTGTTAGTGCTATTCTCACTGGGAGTGGGAATTGAGGGACGTACGGCGAATTCGCTTCTTGGGGGGTTTTTCGATTATCTCGATGTCGTTGGTCTCTGTTTCTTCATCACCCACAATAATCGTATCCCTTGAGTTGCCCGAGTCTTCTGAATCGGAGGAGAGTGATATGGAATCTTTGATAGGTTAGTATAGATCGCAGCTGGAGCACTGGAAGAAAGGTTATATACCTGCTCTGGCCCGCTTCTTCCCGGCTGCTATTTCCTGGGATGTAACTGGGGCGATGGGGACAATAGGGGCCAAAGACGGAGCGAACCAATCGTTTAAGATGCTTTGAGGGATTGGCTCCCTAGTGACTTTAGGAATATTGTTAGATTTACGTGGTGAAGAACTGAAACGATGGAGTGAGGAGACTCACCAAGAAATAGGCTCTTCGCTCTAAAACCTGCCCCTTTTGTCTGATCCCCAGCGAGGTTGTCTTTGTACGTTGCGCCAATTGGATGTGCCTCATCGACAACAAAGTACTTCTTCCTGATCTTATGTAGAAGGATATACGGGAGAGAATAGTCGATCCTTTTCGTTCCAATATCGTCTGGCTCATCTTGGATGGCTCTGAAGCCTGGGGTGACTGAGTCGAAGTAGGCGAACAGCCCAGGAAGCAGGGTGCGGAGGAAGGCGTTGAGTTGCTTAGTACCCCAGTCAAGCTGGAACACGAATGCAGATTTATTGGCTTCGATAGCGAGGCCCGCATTCACCCATGGCTGTAACACTGTTGAGTTGATTGTCGGAAAGTTAAACCGTCCAATATTCTATTTGGAGTGTAGTATTCAGCAAACTGCATTGGAATAAACAAGGAAGGGAATAATACCTGGTCACTGCATGGAAAGAACATTATCCTGCCAAACTTTACCGTCTTGGGAACAGCTTGACTGGATACCTGCCTCGCCTTCCCCTTCCCCTTCCCCTTCACAGAGGATACACCAGGCTAGCAGTACAACGCGGTGGGGTTAATGAACGTAATGCTTTAACATACTCACAGCACATACCATGGTTGGCAGAGATGGCGGACGGAAGCCCTGTAGGGTCTCCTTCCTGGCGTCCTCATGGACAGCAGTAGCTTTGAGGGATTTGTACAGGCGGTCGGTATATTTGCTGTGCCCCTGTGGCTTGGCCATGGCCGTAGTGTCGACCTTTGTACCTCGAGGTGGGGGGGTAGTAGGGATATCGGAGTGGGAAACCTTTTGGTGCCCGCAACTCTTGCACTTGTTTTTCTTTGACTTCTTCGGGATAAAAAGATTGCAGTCGCAACCCTCAATCTCCTTTAGAGAGCCAATACAGACTGTTGGCATTGGGCGAGCGATGGTGACGGAGTAAGGGCGGGAATAAAGGGCGGTGGTGGCAGAGCAAGATGTGGAGATGAGGAGCAGTGATTGCGAAGTAGGTGGAGAGAGAGGTCAAGAGAGGAAAGAGAAGAGAAGGGTGGTGAAAAGGAGAGAGGGGGCAGATGTAGGAGACGGAGACGGAGACAGAGAAAGAGGCAGGAGAAGAAGTGAAGTCCTCGCATCCAGTAGACACCGCTGCTATGGTGGAATCAGCCGGGCCTTGAGGCTAAGGTGAAGGAAGGAAACTCACTGTACGTACACTCACACCTCCTCCTCCAACTGCGTGACACGTCAGCCTAGATGGATCTCTCAATCCCTCCCACACCCCCTGCAACGCAGATTCCTATGCAGCGGTCGAGTGGGGAGTACCAACAAAGGAGCCGACCTATCCGACATGAGACGTTCTATTGTCAGGGCCCAACATTGACAGACCCCGTGATATTACAGGTATGCCTCTAGTAAATTTGTCAGCTGCTATGCGATGGTAACGTCTATTAGGCAGAAAATACCCTTTACAGGCTCTCACTTCATGTCCTCGCCCGGGGGAGCAATTTCTTCGCCTCCACCTTCTCCATTATTAGCAATGACCCCTTGGAGGGAAAATCAGACGATTACCCGATTATTCTTCCCTCGACAATTACATGCGCCGACTTTGAGGTTTTCCTGTGGTTTGAAAAAAAGTGAGTCATCCGTTTGAAATGTGTCCCTCATAGCCCCAGATCTTCTTACAATGGATGTGGACATGTTCCAGGTATGACCCGAGTCCAACCCAGGAGACCTTGATACGTGCAATCTCGATTTCCAGGCAGTGGTCAATCCACAACCTCTATGGTTACGCATTCGATCATTTCAGGCGGCAGTTCCAGAACAATCAAATCCATCCTGCCATTGTTCTCGGTGTTTCCCGGGAGTATGGTATTTCGGATCTCGTTGAACCAGCGGTCAAGGCCTTGGCTAGGCTGGAGATCCCTTTCTCTAACTGGTCAACAGATCCGTCAATCATTCGTTATACCACGATTACGGATGTTGGGACCATTGGCCGGATGAAGGAGAAGATCACCATGGCACGTATTGCACTTTGCAATCCGCCGCCTGTGTTTCACGATAACAACACCTGTCAACACAAGGATCGTAGTCTGTGTTCGGCGTCTTGGAAGAATTTTTGGGCTTCAACTGTTGTCCCGAAGCTCATCAATATGAACGGCGATGTCGAAAACCAGCTTTGGTGGATACGGACGGATTGTGTTGGCAAGGCCAGGGTTATGGGGATGATGGATATATGTAATCAGTGGACGGCTGAAGAGGCAATTGGAAAGCCTGCGTGGAGGGCAGAGACAAAGATTGTAGAGGGAGCGGTGGAGTCTCTCAAAGTTCCTGAGCGTTATATGTTGGACCCGGAAGATGTCCCCGAGCCAATGTCTTAGCAGTTTTCCCGATAATGTGTTTCCCGGCAAGTCTGCAGGTGAACGGCTAGTTACAATATAATTGCTGCTTTACATACTGGTAAACGCTTCAACAAATCCAATGCCTTGCACCAAGCGACAATACGGGAAAACCAGACATTATATGGAAGGGGGATTACTAGAGGCTTTGAGGAGCGCCCAGTTTTGTAGGATTCTATCGATTCGTATTCCTCGTAGAGCCTAAAGCCAGCAGGATACTCGCTTGATGAAAGAGCCTCTTCCAGAGCTAATGCAAAAGCGAGTATCTCGGCCTCATTCTCAAAGGGCACAGTAGACCCGGCAACCTCTGCTGCGTCATGACGAACATTACGCTTTTGAGCTGCTGCAATGGTTTTAGCAATCTCCTGCCATCGCCCAGCCTGGCGGTCTCCACCCCTACTGGGACTTCCGCCAGAGGACGCGCTAGAATCACTATCAGATGTGGAGTTGGATTCTGATTCAGAGTTGGAGTTGGACTCGGATTCGGATTCAGAGTTGGACTCGGATTCGGACTCGGACTCGGACTCGGAATCGGAATCGGACTCGGACTCAGATTCGGATTCGGATTCAGGTCCGGGTCCAGGTTCATCAGCAGTTGATGCCCAGCCAATGTAAAAGTGGCTGTCTACTCCAATTAATACATAAGTGGCTTCACCCCCTATGTCGCATAGGGGGGGTCCCGGGACAATGGATACACCCCAGGTTCCCAATATGGTAGGTGGCTTCTTTTGATGATCAGA
>Ga0307513_10000485_pt1 | contig 57204 bp, 61 predicted proteins | sample 15_EM_MG_FD_202174 | JGI IMG/M metagenome (GOLD analysis project Ga0307513, IMG submission 202174) | Populus trichocarpa ectomycorrhiza microbial communities from riparian zone in the Pacific Northwest, United States - 15_EM | ecosystem: Host-associated > Plants > Roots > Unclassified | place...
GTCCTAGGCCATAAGTACCCGAAAACAGGGATTAAAAGAAATATATGGCAAAACATCCGTGCATGTCTGTGCCCCCATACAAATGATCCCCCTTCATTTTCGGGTACTTATGGCCTGGGACAAGTACGGTACTAAAAGCCAAAGTTGGTAGGGCTGTCCGCTACCCCCCCCCCCCCCTATTGGTTGCCCCGGTATGTTAACAGGCACAGTAAACAGAGATACCAACCTTCCATGCCTTCCTTGCGCTCCTTCCATGCACATCATAAGCCGGAGCTTATTTAACTCAAAGCTTATATCCATATCTAGGAAGGCTCCCGCAGCCAAAGTGCGGCAGTGGCGGGCGAGGCGATACAGCCCTGGATTTCGAAGCCTAATCAGTACAGGAGGGAGCACGGTACTCCCCAGGCCGGTAGATGCGGCGATACGCGCTTTCACCGCATTCCAGGGAACGGGAAGGCAACTTGTACCACTGTTGCAATTTTTAATAAAGGTGTTACTTAGGGGTCCATGCCGACACTGGTAGCAGGTACAAGTACGTACGCTAAGTCGATAGGTGGGAGCACGGTAGCCTAGCCTGCTTACCTTGTATTCCTAATTCAACAAAATACAGCAAGTGACACTGCCCAAGCCACAATGGACCCTTCCAAAGATCTTTTTTTTCCTCGGGCCTTCTCGTACCGCTTGCTATCTTGGCAGCAGCTCAGCTCGTTAGATTATGGCAATTCCCAACCCAGCCCTTGACTGCAGCAGTGAGCTTCGAATGCAGCCGTCTAGTCATACCCAGGCAGGGCTACCTGGCATCCGAAATGCACCGGCGCCCGAAAGGGCTAGGTGCATGGGTCTAGGACAGGTAGAGGAGCAGTGGAGACTGTTTGATGCCACAAAGTAGTTAGGTTAGCGTAACGTAATAGCTACAGATGCGGGGGAAATTGGACTCCACTGTGGTTGTAGACACCACGAAATTCCTTCCTTTTTCATTGGTATGAATTCGGGGGAAGGAGGGGCGTTTGTTGGTGGTTTGTTGGATGACCGGTATACCACCAGCGCTTTGTCATCTGGGCATTACTGCAGTCTTAAGATGCTGTAAGTACCGTACTGTATTAGTACTTGTACAATCCTCGTATCGTACTTCCTGGAGTGAGAAAACTGCAACCAAGGCACAGTAAAGAGAAACCGCCGGACGACCCAAGTTAAAAAACCCCAAACCCGGTGTTCCCCGAGTCCACAGTACTATCACTCACAGTGACGCACAATCATAGCACTACCCTTGCAGTGTTCCCCCAAGGACGAGGGGGTTACGCTAATTCAATAGTAGTAATCGAATCCCTATCTCAACCACCCGAGAAATCCCCACCTTTCCCTTCATCGCCGCAAAAAGCCATCTTAACCATAATGCGGTAGCCAAAGTGGAACTCGCACATCACAGCCCTATGTATCCATTTCCGCACGCATGCTGCAATTGCCGCCAGCACACGCTTGGGCGAAGGGAAGAAAGGTAAGGGCTCTCTACGGGGTCAGATATTTATATATCATATATCCACAAGAGGTTTTCCCTTTCGTTCGTCTGATCTGGTCTTTATAGTCACCGCCACCACCACCACTCCTCCCTCCCCCCCTCCACCAACCAACCAACCACACAGCAAAGACGACCTAACCTTCTCTAGCCAGAGAGTCTGCTTGCTTGCCTATTGGTTCAACTCGACAAGCACAGTCGCTTAACAATATAAGTAAATATCGATAATCCAGTAACAAACCCAATATAGCAAATATGCCTGCGCAGGAGTCCATCCCCCCAGCAGCCAACGTCCTGGGAACTATCGGAACCGTGCTCTGGTGCATCCAGTTGATTCCGCAGATTTGGTATAATTATAGGAATAAGTCCACGGAGGGATTGCCAGCGATAATGATGTTGGTTTGGGGTTTTGGTTTGTTTGCTCTACCTCTCCAATTCATCCGCCCAATTACTAACTGGATGTATGATTATAGCTGGGGCTCCATTCGGAGCTTATGCAGTGATTCAGGTATGGTATAATTAGCTACTCCTAGACAATTCCTCTACCCAATCAACCGACCAACCCCATCCCCTCACGTCGGCTTGCCACCCACCAATCACACTCCTCAGCTAACACAATCTTATCAAGAATCTCAACATCCCCATACAAATCCAACCTCAAGCCTTCGCCTCTCTCTCTCTAATCTCCTGGGCGCAATGCCTGCACTACTCCTCCGGCTGGGCCGTCTGGTCCTCCAGCTTGTTAGCCCTCGGGGTAGCCGCTGTCTGCGCCGGCATCGAAATAGCGCTAATCCTCACCCTGCAGCCGGTCTACGACCGCGGCATCGAGTGGCCGATGTTAATAGTCGGCATTATCGCATCGATATTGCTAGGTGCCGGCTTGATTCCGCCCTATTTCGAGATTTGGAAGAGACGGGGGAGGGTTGTCGGGATTGGTTAGTTCTCATTAGATGCACGAGTGAGTGAGAGAGGAGGGGAGAGCTAATAGGGATGTGGGTTTGGGGGGGATAGATTTCGTGTTCTTGTCTATCGACTGGTTCGGAGCGTTCTTCTCCATCATGAGCCTCGTCGCGCAACATACCTTCGATTACCTCGGCGGGGTGCTGTACCTCGTCGTTATCATCCTCGAGTCCGGGATATTCATCTCTCACTGGGTATGGCTATTCCGCACCCGGAGGCAGCGTAAGGCGGAGAAGGAGGCCAATGCTACCGTGGCACCAGCGGCGGTGGCATCGCCCGCGCCCGTCAACGAGAAGTCCTGCAGCAGCGATATCGCTAGTAGCACCGATGGCAATAAAGAAGTGGAATTAAAACAGGAAGTCTAGTCCACCACCTGTATTGGATGGCTTCTTTCTTTTTTCTTTCTTGGTTTTCCTGTTGTTACGGTCACGCCTAATTCATGGTTTCTCAAATATGTACATTGGCATTATAGAGGGAGGGAGCGGAGTATAGTATTTACTTACCTTATCATACTTTTTGTACTTTTGGTCTACCCACTACAATTAGCATAAATCTAATACCGGTATAGTCTACCGTGGCCCAGTACGACAAATCCGCACCACACCCTATAACAACGATCCGGTAAAAACACCGTAGGCTGTCATTTAAGCATTACTGTATCATACTGCAAGCCTCGAGTCGGCGCAACCGGCAACGCTTTCCCGGACACCAACGATCTGCAGCGTGCCGTACCGTAGGCACCCGCCACCCGGAACAAGGCTAATCACCCGAAAGCCTGTATCCCCACCATCCTTCCTCACCAATGATATCAAAAACGGAAGTTTATTTTCGACAACTTTCTTCTTATTCTTCCCCACCCCAAACACGAGTATTATTTTTCTATCCAGCCCGTTCTACCATAGACTACCATATACACATACACACACACCCCCAACCCCTACCACCAATGTTTCCCATTTCCATTCAACCATTTCAATTCAATCAAAGACCATCTACAACTTCTAATACAAACGAAAAGTGACAGGAGGGGGGGGAAAAAAAAGAAAAAGAAAAAAGACTACGGTACAAATGAACAGGTAAAGAAAGAGCCAGATATAATGTATATATAAATAAAAAGGAAACTAACAAAAGCAAAGACTCCCAAACAAGACACCAATCCATCCGCATCCGCTCCATCCCATGGTAAAAAGACTTGTCGAAAAAAGAGCAAAAACGCAATAAAAGGGGGGGAAAAACCGGTATATAAGAATATAACAAAGGCCCTATAGGTGAGCAAAAGAATTAACACAAAAGAAATGCTGCCAATGGATAAGAATTGAAGAGGGAAAAAAAGAAGAAAAAAGAGAAAACATGTGGTCTTTGCCATGATGGCGATGGCGATGCTTCGGGCTATTTCTCTGTGGGGGCCGAGAAAACCATTTGCTGTGCCTGGTTGCTTGTTATGGCAATACATAGAGAAATGGAGGAAAAGAAAAGAGCAACGAAAGAAAAAAACCGTTCTTTACAAATTCCCGAGCCTTCTTCTCCCAGGCTGCATCCAACTCCACAAGTTACCTCCATCACGCGAAAAAGCAAAATAACAAGGGGGGAAAAAACGGAAAAGGAAAGTGAAAAAAGTGAAAAAAGGTGTTTTTATAAAAGAGTAAGCCCCGAAATAACGCAAACATCAAAAAGGAAAAATTTAAAAATAAGCCAGTGGGAAAGAAACCAAAGCGGGAATACAAAAACAATCAGGGGAAGAAAAGTGATAAAAATGATATGAACAATGCAGTTACCATGAATCAGTCCCGTTTCCGTATTAATGAGATATGGCAGACCAAGAAATTGGCATCGATTCTGTAATATCACGGGAAAGGGGGCAAGAAAGAAATGCCGAGGAAGAAAAGGAAATAAAAACCACGCATTCTGAAAACCTGCCGTCACTAATCCCAAGTGCAAACAAAAGAAAAGGCACGAAACAGGGGCCAACGGCAAATAGAGTCGGGGAAAAAACAATCAATTACACTCCTGCGCCAGAGTCATCACTTTTTGTCATCAACAATTCCATCGTACAAACTCCGCTCTGCCCTAAATACCTAGCAGCTAGGCGAGAGTATAGAAGAAAAGAGAGAAAAGTCAACTTATCCACCCTTCCGGTCCGCTTCGTTAATAGGAGGAGAATCATTTGGCTTAGGTGAGCTCCGCTTTTTGGGCTTGCGCAACTTGAAGGATGTTTTTGTATCAGACTTAGTCCCAGAGTTTTGCTTGGGGTTATTGCTATTCCCGTTGCCTCTAGACACACCAGAATTCTTGGATGACTTATCCGTTGGAGTGGGAGGCACCTGTGCAGAATGATTTTTCCCACTTCTCCTTCCACCATGCCCATTATACCCAGACTTTGGTGGCAAGGTATTGCTAGATTCCTTCTTCGCCGAAGCCGGCATTTGAGTTGGCGCCGATATTAGTGCAGGTGTGGGCGACGGAGATCGAGCCTCAGATGCGGGCGTCAGAGGCGGAGCAAGGTCTTCCTGCGAAGGACCAGCCATCTTGGGCTTAGCATTATCGACAGGTGGAACTCTAGCATTGCTCCACAGAAGTTGCTCCCTAGCCGCGCGTTGACGCAAGTTAGGCGATAGCCTAGGAGAGACGGAAGTAACCGCATCATCGTCAGATGTCACTTGGGACGGCTGCGTGTTTTGTGGCGAAGAAAGGAGACTCGAGGTAGAGACACTCGCCGAAGACGGTCCATTGGTATATGTTTGTATCGGGGTAGAGCTAGTAAATCCTGCCTCAGGGTGTCCAACGGCTGCTTGAATATGCACCTCGAGGAGCTTCTGGGCGAGGGAAGACGTATCGTTCTTGGTACCCTTCGAATAATCCAGAGATTTGCCACCAGGTCTCTCAGACTCGCCCAGATCTACACCTGACATAGACCCATCGTACTGATACAACTCGTCGGAAGGGAACGGAAGGCCTGAATACGGAGTATCAGGATATGGAACCGAAGATGTCGAGATAGACCCATTGACGATGACTGGTCCACGATCCTCAAATGAGCCTGGCCCGCCAAGTGAGATTGACTGACGATCAACGATAGACTTTTGCTCTACAAAGGGTTCTTCTTCCTCACCGACCGAGTCAACAACCGCTGGAACACTTTGCAGTGACCCACCATATGCATAGTAACCAACATACTCATCCGGCTCCTCCTCAGGGGGGGTTGCTGGGTTACCGTTGGAAGAGAGATCGGCAGAATCATCATCCTCCGAACCAGTAACACCTGTTGTAGACGACCCCCCACGCCTATAACTTGGTATCGAATACAGCTCAGATAATGGGGGAGGTTGAGACTGGGACCTTGACCCCGCATTATACCCGTTATGCCGCCGCTGGCCAACCCGCTGCCTAGACTCATTCACTCCACTCGCCACCTGTGGAGCCATCTGTGTCGGTAGTTCGCTATGTAGTGATGGGGAAGGATAGTAGTAGTTCATCCCCCAGAGCTGTGCAAAATATGCGTAGGACGATAAAGGATTCATAGCTGCAAGGTCTTGGGGTGTCAGCGTAGATCCATGGGCATTGGCAGAGCCACCAGAGGCCTGGGTCTGAGTCTGCTGCCCATGCAGCTGGGCGTGAGCATGAGCTTGCGCGAGCTGAGCATGGGCAACACGCGCATGATGAAATTGGGCCTGTAAAGCTAGTAGTTGCTCTTGTGGGGTCTGCACATATCCGAATATCTCAGGCGATAAATAGTGATGCTGGAGAGGAACATTGTTAGAATGATTGTTATAATTGTTGTTACCGGGCTTCCGGCTTCCACTCCGGTTACCATTCATATAATGCTGCGGCCGGTTGCCTCTGTTATTATATCCCCCGCGTGGCTTGTGGTTAGAATAACTACGAGAGAGGGTAACAGGGCGATGCGCCGGCTGCTGGACCGGTATTGATATATGAGGCTCCCCAGGAGGAAATTCGTACTGCTCACAAACAGCAGCCAAATCTGCATCCTCTGATAGTATTTTATGGGCTCTCCTGAATTCCAAATGAAGTCCGCGAACGGACGAGTCATCAGCTGTGTTACCCAGATTTCGAGTAAAGTTGAATGGCTCCTCAACACAAAGTCGGTTATTCTGAAGGTACTGCCAATTCTTTTCTTCCTTAGACAGAAGCTTTCCATGGCGGACTGATATGACCTTCTTCTCGTAATCTAGCTCGTGCCCGTACTTTTTGAAAAAGGCAAAAAGCAGCTCCCCTAAGGTTTCCTTGTTATTGCGCCCAAACCCCTTCAAAGTCTCGATATCGTCATCGAAAGATATATCAACACCGTTTATAGGGGGCCGTTTTTTATGGGGCCTCTGATGTAAAGCGGGCAGGATAGGTGGATCCCTAGTCTGTAGGAAGTTTAAAATCATACAAATCCAGGCGTAGGAGCTCAGGGTTCCACCACCAGCTGTGACATGTGTCAGAATCTATCCGAGCAGGTAATACCAAGCTCCAACTCACCAGCATCGTTCAATACCCGTTTTTTTGTCCAATGTTTGATGATCATGGCAAGCGGCCGAACCCGCTCATCGATCTCAACATAGGTTTTAATCATCTTGGTATTATCCAAGGCCAAAGTGCTGTTGACGTTCATATCACATGCAACCTGATACTCAGGGTCCCAGATCTTTACGATTGGAACCTTAGCTCCAGGTACACAAACCACCCGCTCCATGCCACCTATGATATTCATTAGACCACCCTCTCTTTATCAAAAAGCATAATCCGAGGAACAAACATTTAGCAAGCCTCGCTGCCAAGTAACATGTTGACTTGAGCCCATCCCAACTGGTCTTTATACACACATCAACTACACAAAGTTAGCCCAGTACTAAAGAACTATGAATAGGAACATACTATCTGAATCAATCATGCAAAGGTGATTTTCAGTTGACCCAAAAGCGTGCACCTGTATGTCATGACCTGGCCACTCCTTGTTCAACAGTCTCTCAAGTTTTTCCAAAAACCTCCGCCTCCGCTCGCCGCTAGCCTCGCTCGGCTTCAATTTCTCGAATAAACTCTTCATATCTTCCGTAAACTTCCCTTCCTGTTCGACCGATAACCTTTCGGCCTTTGGCTTCTCGTTCCCAAGCTTATCGATTCCCAAAGAGTACGGCATCCGCCTTCGGATGTTAGCCAGCCCTGTCTCATAAATACATGTTCTAGGAGATACCACCGGCGCCTTCTGGATAGATGGAATGAGTGGCTCTGACGCCGCCGACCTCGGCGAATCAAGAGCAGGCGTTGGCGAAGGGCTCCGAGAGGCTCCATTGGCTTGACGAGGATGGTGGTTTGGTGTGGAAGGTAGCGAATTGGATTGGGTCGATGAATTCGCTCTCTGGTTCTTAAAGGGAGGCCGTGTGTGAGGTAGTGTCATCGACGGCCCAGACTCGTTCTTCCTTCCAGCCATCGTTGGCGAAGTATACCTTGTTCCAGCAGACTGTTGCCCGTAATTTTTCCGCCCATTCCCTAACCAAGAACCACCAGTCCCTTGCAATCTATCTTGAGCACCACGTTCCGGTGATCCTGAGACCTGGCGGCGAATTGCCCGAGGTGATGGAGAAACGCCTCTGGTGTTCGAGCGCTGCTCAGTTGAGAAGCTGCGAGGATGAGGAGAAAGTTCTGTATTAGGCGATAAAAGAGGGAGAAATTGAGGGGAAGGGGGATAAACGATGACTGGTTTGAAATTAGAAGAAGTTGGAGATCCAACTGTATACCGTCTTCGAGAACCGTTCAGCTGGTTGCTCGGACAAGAAGTTCCTTGTTGTGGATTGGGAGACGGGGGAACACCCGTTTCAACGGTCAACGTCATAAATCTCTAGTGACAAATGAACCAAGTATCTTTTGGCAGCAAATACTAATTCAGAAATCAAGTAACCACACAATAGCTGCTCTGTCCGACCCGAGAAGATAATTGGTGAGTGAAATGTGCCGACAGTAACCGTGGCGAGCGTAGGACACGAAAGTTCACACTCAGCTCTAGGAGAGATAAATGAGGAATAGGTCAAGACCCAATATTCGGCCAGCGAAGTGTAGAAACGAGTGGAGGCAAATATTATAGAGGGAACTCCAAAGCTATGCCAGGAAACGGACGGAAAGCAGATGTGTGGAGTAGACGAACCACCAGGGGGGTTGGTGCCGAGCGGTAGGGAAAGGGATAGAATTGGCGTAGCTTCGAGTAGCCTCTCTGGGTTTCGAAAAATAACCAGACCCGTTGGATAAGAGACAATCGGATGCTCCGAGTTTTGAACGGTAATAACAGTTGGGGCAGCAAGTTATTAAACCAAGAATTGGGAGGGGGTAAGGAGGTTGAGGACAGGAGGGAGGGGGGTACGAAGTTGTGAAGGGTGAGAGGGGAGTGAGAGGTCTCTCTCTAGCAGTTGGCGGCTGACAGGGGCGACGCGGAGATGCTATGTAAATACGCTACGGCTGGGAGAGTAGGGCACACTAGAGCGAGTAGGGTAAAAACGGGTGAGCGAGTGTGTGTGGAGGCTAGGAGGAGGAGAAGGGAGGGAGGGAAGGGGAAGTGAGGACGACAAAAACCAGAACCAAATGCGCAAGCGAGCGAGCGAAGGTTCAGGACGGTCGAAGCAGAGAAGCGGGAGAGGAGAGGGAGGAGAGAGGGAAGGGGAAGGGGAGGGGGAAGGGGGAGAGTTGATTGAGAGAACGTGGGTGCCTGAGTGGAGGGAGAGTGGAGGTTGCGAGCCCTCTGCGCGAAGTTGGTTGAAAGCGCGGCCGCAGCAATTCTGAGTAGTCTACTCGAGTACACACAGAAATTATCACAACGAAAAAGCACCACCACCACCAAACAAAAAAGCAAGCCCTACCACCTACTACGGTATTTCTGCCAAAACAAAAAAAAAACAGCATGATAGATAATAATAATAATGTTATTATCATATTATTATTATCGTCTTTGGCGATACTTGCGCACTAATGCCTACAAGTACATGCACCTTGGACAGAATGTCATAAAATACAAAAAATATATACATATACATACAATTATATAATATAATAATCATGAGAAGAGCCCAGGTGTGCACAGCGAGTAACTGCACACTTATCCCTACCGTAACTCTTGCTCCTCCCCACTCACTCACTCACTCACTCTGCCTAAATCAATCCATCCAAACAGGATTTTGGTCCGTCTACACTGTGTGTCCATCTTATATTCGCCCTTTCGCCTTGTCTGTTTGAGAACAAATGGCGTTCGAACACTGACTGTATGCCAATCACTATTCCTCCCATACCCTTCATTCCCCCCCGCCTGTCTAAAATACATCTCATCTCACTCATACTATGCTCGCTGTGATTCACTCGCCTTTCTCTCTTTTTGTCAACATTCCCTGTCCCCCGAGTCCCGGATCTGTCCGCTTTTTGAGGGTCCGGTAACCAAATTCTCATCAAACAATACAATACGGTACTCCAGTGCTACGGTACGGTACGAGTATCTCGGCTTAACCGTCGATCTAGGGTGTTCTGTATGCAGAGTATATTACGGCTTATGATACGGTATGCGTTGATACGAGTACCGCACCGAGCTCTAATCAATCAGGGGAAACAGATCTTCCATAACACATGTCGTGGTTCCCCATTTCTCCACAACGCATAGTACGTCACTCCAAACAGCTCGACTACGATTAATATAGCCCTACTATTACCACCGGTAGAAGAAAAGGAGGAAAAGCGAGATTGTTGTGTTCCAAACGAAGGGAGAAAAAAAAAACCCCCCCCAATGAAAAGAAGGTGGTGGAATGAAAAATAAAATCCAAGGTGCCAAACGGGAAAAAGCAAAAAGAAAGGGGAAAAAATGAAATAAGAAATCACCACCCTCTTCCCCATCCATGAACCACCACCACCCTGTGGATTGGATTGAAGAAATATGATGCCCTCCGCAAATACAGATCTCAAGCCCCATCGTAGGAACAGGATCCCGACAGTATGTTGAGCGACCTGGCCTGCAGGCAGGCACGCTCCGAAAACAAATGACTCCCCTCCCAAGTGCAAGGCCAATAATGGGGATTAAGCGGTGTGTGTGTGATGTGTGGTCCACTAAGGTAGTGGTGAAGCGGAGAGAGGAGCAGACCACCAAAGCGGAGAAGGGGGTTACCGAAACAAGTCCTTGTGCACTGTCCAGCACCGAACTGCAGCAACCGTACCTACATCAGGCTACATGGACTCGAGCTCGGTAGGTGCACCCATCATCACCACTGCCCAGACACACACACATCGAAAACGAGAAAGATCGATTCTGCTGCACACGATAGCACTGAAAAAAACCGATTGCTCGAGAACAAAAACAACTCGCCAACTAACATAGTGTCGAGGTACGGCTGACGCTGTGTGCACAAGTGCTACAGTTGGTACCCCAGCGAAAATTGGGTGCACAACCGGGAACAATAACCATAATTATTATTAGAGACTCAGCTACTCGAGTACCGTATTGCATCCGTCGGAGCCCACTACAACCCGGCAGGAGTTACTCTTGGACATCGAATTATCTATCCAAACACATAGACGAGAAGCTCCGAATACCCTATTTGCCCGGTATTCGTCGGTTGGCTTTCACCTTCAAAATCGTCAAATGACCTTCAATACAAGCATAAAGTAGGCGCGCCATACCTGCCTTTATTTTGATGGCAGGACATTTGTATATGCTGATCAGATACTATGTCCCGTTTAAGCCCCCAATTCCTACGCTTGGGCTGTATTGCATTTGATAGGTGATGACAGGGTTGCAATAATGTTTTGCGGTTCGTGATGTTTTAAAAAGTTGGCTGAATGCAACTGGTGCCTTCCATTTCGGGAAGTCGCTAACAGTGGGGCGTAGAGCTGTATGACAAAACATAAATCCGCAGCCGACGATGGGATTTATATAAGGGTGAGACTGTGTCTTATGCCGGGAACTTGTAGCAGTATTGACGATGATGAAAGCCGCAAAAAAAAAAGCTGTGGGGTAAGGGAAAGTACCACAATACGAGGAAGATATCGCCGGTATTTAAGGCTTTTAAGTCTGGGTGAATTCGATGAGTGAGGGTGCCAGTGGGGTAAATTGGCGGCAGTTTTTTCCTTCCCACCCAAACCGACAGATTGTTGCGCCAACGATACTGCTCTCTACCGATATGATATCTTACTGCAGAGTATTTCGGCACCCGCCAGGGCACACATTGCGAACCCCACATACCTGAGATGACTACCGTGCCGGTATGGCACCTCAACCGCAAGTGCCAGGATCTGGAAACTAGTTCTCCAACAGAGACAAAGAAAGACGCAACGGTTGAAAACAAAAACAAAGGCAAAGGGTGAAATGTGGGGATCTCCGAGCCTGGGCGAGTCAACACAAAGGAAAGGGGATGTCAGCAATCTCATGATCACGAGTAGATTGGAGCTCCGTGCCCTACTACCGGTATATGCGAGCACATACCGTCTCGAGTACTAGTACTTGCCCATTCCAAAAATATAGTGCTCGAGTACCTGTACCTACGGTAATCAACCTGCCTTGAAGAGTACCGGTATCGTATCGAGCTGTGGGGATGCAATATCGGTACTCGAGTATGCAGTACATATTGGATACAGTATTAGACTTTGGTACTTGTCCAGGCAACAAGCAGACTGCCAGAAAACAGGGATTAAAGGAATATGGTAAAAAATCTGCACGTATCTGAGAACTGATACAGGATACGCGAGCACTCCCTATTTTCGGGTATCCTCTTGCCCGGGACAAGTGCTGCAAGCACAAACACGAGAACGGTAATCTGGACTGGATAGGTAGAGAATTGGGAGAGTGACAGATGGTGGAGTAGGCGGGGCGGCTGGGAGAGAGAGATAGGCGGGACTTATCTATTGACGGTCATATTCCAACCACAGACAGGCTGACCGACTCACCGATTGACACGAGGAGCGGGGACAAAATCAGGATACTCGCGCTGTGTACGGGTATCATACGGCCAAGGAACCAGCTTTCCTCCTCGCCTCGATGTCGAGTTCGTTCGACGCGAGGGAAGAGGAAGGGGCTAGCCGACCACGGGATTTCGCAGACGCGTTCGCAGACCGCAGGGCAACAGCTGGACGACTTTCCCTTTTTGCTGGACTGTGCTTGTGGCGCCAAATCGGACCCCCCAGTAGGGTGCGTCCGAACGAATGGGAATCGCCAATCCCGCCTCCCATTCCAAACATATCTGCAAAGAAATCTCAAAATCTAATCCACGGCCGGCGGGCTTCCGCGGTATCTTCTTGAGCCTTTCAATTGAATTGGGCTGCTCTTCAACTCTGTGGCAGTCTATCGCGGCAAACCTCGTGTGCTGCCTACTCAATTCCCTATTATCCCTTCACTTCTAGCCACGCCCATTTTATCAGCGATATCCTCCTCTCCCGCCCCCCCACCTCTTCCCACCTTCCATACTAGAATCTCACTCAATCACTCTCACTTCTCACTTCATCTTCCTCCCTCCCTCCCTCCCTCCCTACAGTACCTGCTGCCTTCCCCCAATTTCACCCACTTTCTTCCAAGTAATACTGCCTCAGTAATCCCTTATTTCCGCATTAGCATTCCCCTTGAACAGTCAGTCGGTTGTAAACACACTACAGCATACTGCTGCTGCACCACCAGCCAACCACCCGTATCCGTTGCCCCCTCCCCCTCTGGGTCCTAGGCTTCCCGAACACAGCTCAGAATTTCCTTGGTTAGCCTTATATTATTGGCCACACCCGCTTTCTACATTGTTCTCTTGCTGGCCCCGGTCTGCTTAGTTGTTCCGGAGTTACGATACGATCCACTGAAACAGCGCTTTTGCTGAGAAATGCTGATTCGGATCGTCCGGAATACGTCAATCTGAACCAGGCTAAAAAAATAAATCCGCATTCATCACACTATCTCCCCCCCCCATCGCCGACCAAATGGGTATGTCAAAGACCACCGTCTCTTTTTTCCTCCCAATCTTCTTTTCAACACTCGTCATCTGTGCAATTGTCCTTTGTACCTGTGCATACTGCTACAAACCGAGCTATCTCTTGCGGCTTCAAGGAAGAGGAAGGGACCACGATCTTGAGAAGGCACCGCCAGGGCGGATACTTGAAATCAACACAGTAAGTTTCGATGTTTCGGTTTTTATTTTTACCTTTATCTTGCATTCTATGCCCACCGCGGGATCCTTGGCCCTATATATCCCCTCTTTTCACTTCCTAAAATTCACCGAACTTTACGAGCGGCGTGTCACTGACGGGAACGAACCCACAGGAAGTTGCTGGAGGTCATCCGTCGGGACGCCCAGGTGCAGCTTTCGTGGAAACCGTGGACGGCGAAGTTATTGACGTCTTCGAAGCAGTCCCCGAAACCGAAGAAATCGATATTATTGACGCGGAACTATCTTCAACTACAGGTTCCGTAGATTAAGCCCAATCAACAGGTTCATATCTGCCGTCGGGGGCTTTCTTTCTTTTGTGTGCGTTTTATTGCTAGTTCGGCCTGCTCTTTTCTCTGGTCAGCACTATTTTTTTTGGACGTCCTTTTTGGATCATTATTTTTCCTTTCCCCTCCCCCCCTCTCCTAATAGGTACGAAATGGGGTTGAGTCAGCTTCGGTAGGTATCCTCTAAGATATATATCTCCACGTACTAACAATAGTAGGGGTTTTACGATCGCTATTACTGTTCTAGCATTGATTTCAAATGGCCTCTCCGCCTCTTTATTCCAACAATTCTCCAATAAGCTCTATCCAAGCTCGAACAGCCTTGTTTTTTACAGTTATTTCGCAACTTTCGTTAGTGCTCTAGGCGTCCTGGGATCTACCAAGGTACATCCTTTCTTCCAGCCATTCCGATTCCTCTATTTGTTAACTTCCCCTATAGCAACATGCCTACGCTATGTCGATATTTGCCAACTTCTTTATCATAGATACCATAGTCTCAGCACTATCACGATCTACCATAATATATCTGCTTTCCACCTTTCGGGGCTATATATGTGACGACAACTCGGCAACAGATGGAGGGCTATTGTCAATGACGCTACCCCACGGCACCTTCCATCAGACACCTTCAGACCAACTAGGTGGGGTTAGCCCTCCATTATGGGACGGCAATTGGGGTTGCATAGAGTCGATGCGAATTTCGGTCATGGTTGGCTGGGTTTCTCTAGCAGCTGCTACGACCATCCAAGTCTTCTTTGCGATTCTCGTACGCCAGTACGCAAACTCATTATTCCTGAAGGGACATGATCCTGAAAAGGGGACAGTTTGTTTCGGGGAACCTGTGAGGGAAATGGACGGTTTGCTGGTTAGCCAGAATGGTAGTCCTCATCGTACCAGGGGAGCTTCAGCTCCCTCATGCACGCCATCTAGAGAGCTTGAGAAGGTTTGTTAAGGATGGCAAGAATTGCTAAGTAGTTACCGGAAGTTACATTCAAGACATGTATAGAGTATTCCATTGACGAAACTAACTATCACACCATAACTGGCACGTTGAAATGAGATATATAAAAAAGCAAGGAGATCAGATGGGCCGTTGGAGGGAGATATGAGATATCATTTTGTGGCTTTTGGGGGCTTCCTTTTTTTTCTCCCCCTTCCGGGGTACATCTACCGGTTGCGGTGACACGGAGTTATTCATGTGCTATGTACGGGATGCTTGTATGTATGTGGGTATGTATGTATTTATATATTGGCGTTATGTGTAAATATAATGATTATCATTGCGTTTCCCATCTCACTCGACAATCCTCCACAGGATCCCCACCGTGTTAATTGATCGGGTTCCCGTGAGATCCACTATGAGCACACGCAACATTGACGCCAGCAACTATCTAGATCCGGCCCAGTTCACCATAGCCATCGTAGAGCTGGATCCCTTAAGGCCAGCAAGGTGCACATATCCAACCTTTAAGTGAAGACATACTCGCATGCCACGGAGACCGTATCGTATCCTGATAGCCAACAGACCTATGACCACAAGACGTCTTCAATCCTATACCACCCTATCAAACTAGCAATTGCATCCCCCATCCAACAAACAATACTATCCCCCCCCCCAATAGCTTAGCCGTTACCAAAGTTTCCACAATAACGACAATCCGCCCCCCCGGTAACACAACAATCCCCAGCATCGTGGCACAAAGCGGCACGCTTTCCCGCAACCGTTACCACCCCGTAGGAAAACAAATCTTCGCGAGTGATACCTAATGACGACCCGTTACACTTTCCAAGACTTCCAAGAAGGTCGACGACGGGTGGATGGATCCGTTCCTGACCAATCCCCTCATCCTTATTTTATTTTATTATTTTATTATATTTTATTTATTTTTACCTTATTTCATAATATTTACTTCAAACGCTACCATAATGTTGCCGGAGACAAAGGGGAGGGGGAGGTTAGAAATAATAAGAGAATTGTTTGTCTGTTTTGTTTGTGGAGTGATCGGGTGTACTGTACCGTGAGGGCGTGAATAATTGAACCTCGCGCTAAGATGTTGGAGTTGCCTTTGCAGGTATGGTCTGACACCTTTTTTTTTGTCTTGAGTTGGGGGCTGAAGTGGTTCGTTTTTGGATGCCTCCGCCCCCCTCTCCCCCTATCCGGGAGGGTGAGTTTTGGACGCCTTAGCGCAAGGTTTTTGATTGTTCGAGTTCACCGCAGACGATTCATGAGCTGTCACTCGGGAAGTGGAGCCGGTTGCTGTGGGGGGACGATGTGGGGGTTGTCAAAGGGGCTTGCGTACGATACCGGCAGTATCCAAAGTGCTGTATGGAAGGAACAATATTTCAACCTCGGATGCCATTGATAAGGCGGGGAAAAAAAGCGGGGCCCCCCAAAAATTCCGAACCATGATGAAATCCCATTGCTTTTCTGGTGGTGGCTTTGGAGGAATTGGTCTCCGTCCTTCGACTCGGGTTTTGGACAGGGGCCGGGGTACAAGTATCTTGGAGGTTTCAATAGGATTTAAGGATCGGAAGGGGGAGAGCTTGCCCGTGGCGGCGGACGGTGATGTGTGGTGTGTCGTCTGTGGTCGGCGGGTGTCGTACGGGACAAGTATGGGGGTGTGGCTTTTCTTATCGGTGGACAGGGAAATACCTGCACCGTACCGGTGCCGTATGAAGGGCGATGTGCGAGTGGATATGCAAAGTGCAGACAGGAACGAAGGTAAGCAGATAGGTAGGTGCGTGACTCGAGTTAATGTACGAGGTACGTACTTGTCAAATTCAGAAGTATTGGGAAATCTTGGCGCCAAGATACTACAGCCGGGGAAGTATATGGGAGGGTGATAAGTGGAGAGAAAAGAAGACGAAGAGAAGGAAACGATTAAATATACATATAATTTAGGCCTGAAATTTGTTCCCCCCACTGATGGTAATACACCGTAGCATGATATCTGGTAATTTAACAATTTCATGATTGATTTCTTCAATCGTAATCTTTTCTCATTCTTCACCTCCTGGACACTTGGCGCCAAGGCAACCGACCAGATTTCCCAATACTTCTGAATTTGACAAGTAAAGCAGGGTCACTGCCGCAATAAATGCAGGGTTAGGTGTGGAATATAGTGCGGTACCGGAATTATTGCTGATTGCTTTGCTTCACCGTTGGGTTAGGCAAGCAGGCAGTGAGGAGAGGGAATGGAGATGGGACTGGTCACGTGACAGAACATTTCGGTAAAACTCGCGCCCTTCCCCTCTATTTCTCCGGGAATTCTCAGGAGACGGGCGGTTGCGAGCTGGTTGGCCCTTCCTGGTTTGGATGTGCGTGTGGATTTCTTGTCAGTTTCCTCTTTTGGGAAATGGCCGATCTTGAGGGGATCCATCACTTTTTTTCTTTCTTTTTTCTTTTTTAATTTTCTTTGCTCTTTTTTTAGTCCTGGCTGATCTGGTCTTGTTTGCTCCTCCAACTCCCTTTCCCCTGTGGACCCTGAGAGTTTGGTTTGGGAATGGCGGAAATTGGGAGGGTGATAATTTGTGAATGGCACTGCGAGAGATTGCCATATGTGCGAGGAGAAGTACCTATGCACTGCAGGCGGCAAAGGCAGGTATTATTTCGTTTTGCCTCTAGTCTGTTGGAATGGGGGGGTGCGGTATTCTGTGGTTTTAAAGAGATAGTGTGGTGAATTGGAATTTGGCTGGCAAAAAGAAAAAGGAAAGAAATTGATACTGTACCGGTACTCGAGTACTCGAGTATCTTCCTTCCCTCCCCCACAAACAGCAATCACGTAAATCCACAGATCGACTGATCCCGAAACCTTCCTTCCCTTCCCTTCGACGAGGAGAGCGGAAAACACAAGAAAAAGGAAGCAAAAAAGCGAAATGTGATAGAGCGGATACTGTACTGCACTGTAACCTGAGCTTGAAGTGTTTTCATCTCTCGTTTCCCCCCCACCCAACCCACGAATCGCTACGCTGGCTTTTGCTGTTTTGCTGCCTTCTGTGCTCCCTCCCCTTCTCAGCCCTTACCCCCCGCGAAAAAATGAAAGCTACTTTTTTTCCCCCTTCCCTTTTCCTCTCACTCTTTCTGTGGTTTGATATGGCGTCACACACGAGATCGGCGAATTCGAACTTTTCTTTTTGTTTCTCCTTCAAGTGGTGTTCCATCCGGTCTTTTTTTTCTTTTCCTTTTTTTCCTTTTCTTGTTGCTTGCTGTGTTTTCCTTGCGGTGCGGCTGGTAAAAATATCCACCGCTACCACGCTTGTATCAATTGGGGGGGGGGTCCAACACAGCCGTTTGGGTATCAGTTGGTTCGCGAAAATGTTGAAGCAGGGTTATTTTTCATCACGGGGAGGAGGAGGAAGGGAGGGGCTAACTCGGTCGTTTTTTTGCTGGAGAGGTTCTCGAAGTGGATTACTGGTGCGAGGAAAACATCATTTCATCTCCAATATGTGAGCCCGGCACTGCACTACCCAGGGGTTCGAAAGTGAATTCTTGGGAAATCTCCCGTTGTTGAAGGTGTCAGCGAGAGCATGGTTGTCGGTTCGATTTTGGGTTGGGATTCGGTCGGTTGCTCTTTATCTTGGCTGGGACGCCGGGCGTGTCAATTAATTGCGCGAGAACCTTTTTTTTCTTTTTCTTTTCCTTGAGGCACCAGTGCAAGATTATGGTGATAATACCGTATCGTATCTTCTGGTGCTGCACCCTAACGGGGAATATATTGGGATGGGGTGTTTTCCTTTCTTATTTCTCCTGCCTTCTGGGAAGCTGCCAAATGTTAAATCTCTAGAACGAGTGTGGTGCTATTCCATTTGAACAGCGGTACATAGTACATGATCTCTTATTATTTCCTTCATCCGGCTTTCTGATTACGGTACTGTCATTTCAATGAAGTGGCTGATTATTTGGAGGAGTGTATCGGGTTAGGCTTTATCCCTCTGAAGGTGAAACAGGTAAAATTCAACTTCTTTTCCCATCGTAATTTCGGGCATGTCCTGGGTTTTTTTGTTGTGGAGTTGCTCGGACACAGTACATGTGTGCCGAAATATGATATTACTTCACCACATGCAGCTGCACCACCAAGCTTGTGCTCGAGTACCGGACAGCACTTGACTGCCCCTTCCACGGGTACACAAAAGGGGTGCACGCACTGCGAGAAAGAAGCCCAGAGCCAGATCCCGACTCTTAGCTCTCCAACATACGGTACTGTATCTCTAATATAGATACTGGTATAGTAGTTGAGTCTCTGCAGGGCAGCAAGACTGGTGATTATATACTTTCGGTGCGTTGTTGCTACCTGTACCTAACAGGCCTGCTACGGAGGTTATTTCGTGACCAATCGATTTTTCAGCTTTTGCTGGTTACAATATAGTTGTGGTTGCCAATCGCCTCAGAAGGTGCCGTAGAATGTTCCACCGGCTTGGGTCGCAAAGGAATTTCTTTCAGGTCTTGGTGAATCGGGGATTGGATGGATTTTGAATGAGTCCCCCAGGGTGCGGGATCACCTCAAGTGGTGGTCCCGGATTTGTCGTTGGAGACATCGTTGGTACCGGTACAGTGTCTTTCCGCCATGCTATCTCCATTCGAGTCTCTGCCATGCCTTCTCAGGGATGCCTGGCTGAGAGGGAGAGGGGGTAATTGGTTGTTTAGCACGTTGGATGTTGTTGTCGTTCCTTGCTCAAGCAAAGGGTAAAAAATTCAGTCACTGGCAGTGTCATGGAGAAAGTGTGTACCCATGGCTGCATGAGAGATTGTTTTTTAAAAAAAAGAAGAGGAAAAAAAAGAGGATCAACAGCCATGAGAGAAGCTCAGAAGCTCAGAACCTGCCTGATCCAGTCCGGTCATTGGCATGGGTCGGTCGCAGCACCTTTAAGCCCAAATTTAGCCAATCAAGAGTTTAGCATTCGCCTCTAGGGACCGCAGCGGGCATCAGAGTGCTGGCGAGCGTGGAGGGATATCTTTCTCCATCAGCACATCCCACGACCAAGCTCGAGAACCCTTACAATTTCATCGTCGTGGCTCCTATTCTCTTTCTTGTCTTTCTCTCCTGATAAGGTATAATTTCTGGCTTGGAGGGTTGACTGCCTTCGTTGCTGTGTCGGCTTGTTCGCATTTTTATTTTTATTTTTATTTTTTATTTTTATCGAGTGGTTTACTTTCGCAGCAGGAAGTTCCTGTCATTTTTATTTCATCTTGGTTTATTTTCCCTAAAATTTCTACTTTTCCAACATTGTATGACCAGCTTTGGACGGATTATTGCCAGTTTAGGATATATTGGTAGAAGATTTAAGATTTTTCGGCTTTTTTTTTTCGCAACTTTTTCCGTTGCTCTTCCTGGTACCGTATTTGTTCCCTTTTCTCCCTTCTACTTTCCTCGACTGTCCTTTTTTCTGCTCACTGGTGCAGCACACGGGCCTTTCCCTTGCCCTTTTCCCGCACCCCGTCGTCACTAGTTGAGTCCACCTAGAACCAACCCCCAAGCCCGGACTCTTTTCGCCTTCAACACCCAACCCCCCTCGTCCCCTCGCTCTACCTCTCTGCTAACGGCACAAGAACCCTCTTCCCTCCATCTATCTTTCTTCCATCTATCTTCCTTCTCGGCCCCTTTCTCCTCCTCCTCTTTTCTCTTTCTCCTCTCCCTTCTCCCGATCCTTCTCTCGTTCACTAGGCAGCAGAATATTCTTTTGCAACGTCTGCTACCGTGTGTCCTCATCGACACTTATACAGTCTACTTGTGGTACGTCTAAAATTTTCTTTTCCTTTCATCTTGCAATGTCCTTGGTCAGCTCCACGTTGCTCCTTTTCCGGTCTACGCTTTTACCCCCCCCCCCCCCATAAAAAAACAACTCCACATAACCACACCTAAGGGGGAAAAAAAAAGGTTATCCATATGATCATCTTTATTCCCTCCTGGTCTTGTTCAATGCTTGAATATTAGCACCCTCCGGAAACCAAGAATATGGACCGATCGCTGACATATCTTGCCACCATAGCTAACAGCAGGATTGAACGTTCTTTTAAGGGAAGATAAATTTATCCCTCCTTTCACACCTTGATTGTTGGCTTCGTTTAAAACACCTGCTCTTGCACCATTATCCTCATCCGAAGAACGCAGTCATGTCTTATTATGAGTCTCAAACCTCGTGGCAAAACCAGTCCAACCGTTCCAACTGGGACCAGAGGGCTGCTGGCTCGACTCCTGTTCAAGCGCATTTTCCACGATCCCACGCTTCTGACCCCTCGGATTTGACTGTTCGATATACTGCGTCCATGAAGCCGGAGGATCCATCTGCTTTTGGTTCTCAGCTCGATGGTGATTATCTGTCCCGTGTTACCAAACCCTGGCCCATTGACTGATGCTAATCTTGATTTAAGAGGTTGACCGAGCGGTTGATAATCTTGTAAAGAGCGGCAAAATGTTTGCACCGCAACGTCGCGACTCTCTTCCGGTCATGGGCCCTCGTGGATTCCCGGTCGAGCATGGTGAGATAACCTGGTGAACCTTTTTTGGTTTCGTCCCGGGTTTCCTTCCCCGGGGAATTTTACGCTAACATGTTTCCCTTCTTGGTTTGATTAGACACACGCATGGTTGCTCCCATGCCTTCCCGTCATTACTCCGTTCAAGAGTTTGACGTGATGCGTTCGCAGTCTGCTGCGAACTTGCAGAACTTTTATGCCACCCAGCGTTTTCAGCCCCGTCCGACGGAAGCCGAACAGATGATGCAGGCGAAGCGGAGATTGGCGGCTCAGCGGGAGCGTGATTTGCGCAATTATCATCAGGAGCAGCAGTACAATAGGAGTATGTCTTCGAAATCTCCTAATCTTGCGAGAGACCCAACTTATAAAGGTCCTCTAGCACTCCTGGCCGAAGTTTCTGGTTACGGCAAAGATCGTGTTATGAGCCCTGGCGCTATGAGCGAAGATGAGAGGCGTGAGTTAATCGCCCGCCAGCACCGTGCCCTTTATACAAGCGGTCATTCTGAAGGATCTCATTCAGAAGACGGTGTTCCTTTGGAGGAGGGTAATCCATCCAGAGGAACTAACCCCAACTCGAACGGACCTTCTGCGCCAGGTTCCAACGCCGGCGGTACACGCGGGCCTTCTCCCATGTCGTCCGCATTCGATCCTTTTGGTCATCAGAATGGAAAGATCGACTCTAACGCAGCCCAGACATCCGGGGATCAAAACCAGACTGGAAATGCCATATCGCCACCTATACGATCCCGGACTAACAGTGCTTCTTCGCCTTCGTCGAAATCTGCGTCATTTAGTCTATTTGATAATGCCCAGGCACAGTCTAGCCGCACTTCGGCATCTTCACCAAGCGGCTCGCCCCCTCGTTCCCAGAGAGTATCCACTACTCCTGTGACCTCTTCGGGTGTTGCGCCTATTGGGACACGTCCAAATGCTCAGAATCAAAGTGGTGTCGCTAACAATGGCAAGCGGGCGAGTCCGCCCCTAAATTCACCGCGTTATGGCTTACAGCAGGAGAATGATCCCTTTAACAACAAGGAGCGATCTTCACCTGCACCATCCAACAACTCTGCACCAAATGGTCAGGGTGATGGGCTTGACTGGAGCAAAGTTTGGGGCCCCGGAACCAAGGGTCTCAGCGTTTGGGGGTAAGTATCTAATGTTTACATAGCTGGGCTTTCTTATGTTAAAGGGTGTTTATTCTTGATGCTTCGGGGCGCTGTGTCTTGGGAGGGCCTGTTTAAACTGATTTTTAAGTTTCTTAAGTCTTGTAATTTGTTTCTTTTTTTCTGGGTCGGGGTATGGATACCTAAACGTGGGCAGAGGGGTTTTCTATCAACGGCGAAGTCATTTAAAATGGTTGTTTTCCCTTTTATTTTTTCTTTCCCACATTTCTTCAGGCGAAGATTGGGGTTGTCATGGGGAAGAGGTTTTCCAGCTTTGTGGGTTTAAACTTTGGGGTTTGGGTTTCGTTCGAAAAGATGGGGCATACTGGCTTTGGGGATGCGGGGTTGACGTACGTACAAAAAAATGTTGGCATATGGCTGTGGGGTTGGGTTTTGTTTTTGTCCTTGTTTCCTTTAATTCTTTTTCGTCAAAAGCGGCTTCGCAACCTGGGGGTTTACGGGACGCCCGGAGGGATCGTGTCCGGGCATCGAAAAATCTCAGCATCTACGGCGGAGCACAAAAAAAGCGTTGGTACTCAAAGAACGGGTTAGGTGCAATTGGTGATTTGTTCTGAACGGGTTGGGTTTTTCGTTTCAATTATTTTCTTTCTGTATTAGGTGTCATTGGGTTGGTGTGGAACTGGTTTTTCATTAATTGAGGTCTTTTTTCTACCAATTACTTGGTGCTGTTCATGTTCCGGATTGTTTTGAGCAATAGTTATTTTTTTCTCTTGTGCCCTTTCTACAAGTTCCTTATTCGTGCGCTATTGATGAACTTCATGCATGTTGCTTGCTCTCGCGCTTCATACTGCCCATGAGGTTTTATATTTCACGGGTCTTGGAGTGCTGTTTATGCTGTCAAACATTGTTTTTCTTTTTAGTGCAATTTTTCGCATCACTGCCAATACCTCCTAATATCTCCCCCGTCTCTTGTTTCTTCTGTTCAACCTGCTTTTTCCAACCTGTATTGCAATGGATCAAAGAGGGGCGCACTTGGTATTTGATCTTTATTACAGAATCTAGTCGAGCGAACAAAGCGGGAAAAAAAGTAGGAAAACCCAAAAAAAAAGGGCGTCAACGAAGACGGAAAGAAGGGAACGGATGGGGGGGAGGGAAGGAAGGCAAATATAAATCATGTAGTCAAGTCCATCATGTACTGTAGTTTAGAAAGGTCCGGGGAAAAGTGGAGTCCGTGGTTATTTGGTTTTGGTTTGGTATGTTATGGGGGAAAAGGTATTCTTAAAATATGATATTGAGCTCTTTTTTATATTGTCTCCGTAAAATGGGGTAGGGGGGGACATTTGACTAGCTAGCTAGCGAGCCAGTTCAAGTACGGTACCGTACCTAAGTTACCACGAGGAACCGCACCTATTAACACCACACCCTACCACTCTTTTACAACCATAAAAAGAACTCTGGACACTGAAGGGCTGTAAGTTAAACTATGAGAACCCCTTCCTTCCCTTTTTCACTCTGCTCCCTCCTCCCTTCCATCCGTCCACTCACTCACTCACTCACTCACCCCCCCACTCACCAACCCTGCATGGATACCCGAACGCGCGGGGGGGGGGGGGGGGGGGGGGGCAGACAGCCACTCCTGGAAAGTGCAACAACACCACTCACCTCCCTCACTTTCACTTGCTCCAGAACCGTAGAAGTCGGTATGCGAGACTTAATAGCGGCAAGATTGACGTCTGCCAAGACTTTCTGGGCGGGGTAAATTAATCTGTGAGAAAAAAAAATATTTTATTTTATTTTTAAAATAGACTTTTTATGATATAAATTTTTTTCCTTCTCTTTTCCCCTTTCCATTCAGGTATCATATCATAACTGTAATACTGTACTGTGATAGTATGTAGGTACTTGTGTACCGTAGTAGTAGTCTATGGTTTATAATACGTAACCAGTGAATAAGTGGGATTCGATAGCGAGAATGGGCTATCATACCGGTACCGGCATTGGTCTCGCAAGCTCATGGTATTAAGCTAGTGGTCGAGTACGATAGCTTCCGCTTTCTTGGCTTTCTTGGGTGGACTAGTGGGTTGCTGCTGTAAGGTTTTAGGGTAGGTTGATGTCGTGTTGGCGCTAGCGTCTAGCTCGCTCGGCCAGTCGGTCGGTCGGTCCGTTGGGCTCACACTTTCTTTTCCTCTCCCTCCTTGTTTCTTTCTTTCTTCCCCTTTCAAAGCCTAACCGGCCGTCCCCCGCCCAACGCGCACCGGGTACCGGTATACGACCCATGGGCTTCCTTCCTTCTCCCTTTCCGCCCGCTCGACCGCCCGACCGCGCGCTCATCACATCCAAAGATTGGGATCGGAATAACGGTTGGGGTCTTAGAAGCTTTGGCTGGGCTATTTTTAGACACCATAGCAACAGCAGTGTTTTTTTAATACTGTACCGGTAGCTTGAAATTTTAATTCCTTTTTTTTTTCTGGACAGTTTCAGTTGGGGAAGAATATTATTTAACATGAAGGATCATGGATGACGATGAGAGAACCGGGGACCGCCCGACCGAGCCGATGGAGGGGGTGGAATGGGAAGAAACACCAGTCCAAGGGAAAGAGAGAACGAGGAATGTATATATACATAAGAAGAATAATGCCATTCCGAACAATGAGAAAGCAAAAAAAGGGAATCCCATATTTACTGCGCCCCAACCTGCCTCCGACCAACTTGACGCGAAGAGGAAGGGGGGAAAGGGGGGCAAGGAGATAAAAATCCACAATGAAGTTTTTTCCACAAGGGAGAAAATGTAAAGAGGTATAGCTATAAGGTGAAATGTTCCCCCATTTTTGTTAAATTTTGTACCACAGGTTTCCGTTAACCTGGAAATGCATGATCCAGATACAGAGGGCTCCAATAAACGCGAACGCCAACCAGAAAGGGAGATAAGGAGAGGGAAACGCCATGAAGCGATGGTACAAAGGGAATCAAACAGGTAAAAACAAATAGAGGACTCCATCCCATTTTTCGTGTCGCAAGAAATAGATAATGTGAATGAAAGGGAATGTGAATGAACAAAATAGGAACCGATTAATTTTCAGATAATAAATCCGTGACACCGAACAATGAACAGGCCCAGCAAAAAATGAGAAAGGAAACCCGGACCAAGAGAACAACGTAAGGGGCTCCGGATTATGCTTTCTCCCCATACTGCTGCTGCCACCGGTTAATTTTACTTGATAGAAGCTCCATCATCTCAAGAGCTCCCGGTTGGATATTTGAACTCAGGGCCTCAACTGCCTTTTCTAGTATCTTCCCAGTTCCGTTGCCGTTGATTTGAATCTGCGGAAGGGTTTTGTCGCCGGAAGAAGACGATGTTGGTGTTTCTGGGTTTTGCGGCGTAGTAGCATTGCTGACGGGTGTTCCCTTCTCTTCCATCCAAGCTAAGTATGCATAGATGTCACTTGCTCTTGAGCTTGCCATCTCGATCTGGGTTCGAGTGATGAAGTCTGAGATGCCGCGAACCCGCCTTCCCATCTCGTTTATGCTCATTCTTGCCTGTGGAATTCTCGGCTTGGTGGGCTTATCAATGATGGTGCCGTGGTCCATGGGTTTTGAGCCCTGATTGCCTCCAGCAGAAGAATGATCTCGAGTCATGACATGGGGGGAAGCCCCACCATTATCACCTGGATCTTCTGATTGGCGGTGGCGGTAGTTTCCACGGCGGCGTCCGCCATGCCCACTGGTGTTCCCGTTGCGAGCGGACCGTTTAGCTGGTTGCTGAGTGGTATCTGGCGCAGTCTCCATGACGGGTGGTGGGAGGATAACTTCTTCGGTTATGGGCTTGTTTGTTGCTCGATTGTTAGAACGCGGGGGAGGATATTCGTCTGAATGTTCCGATTCTGTATTTGATAAGTCGTGGTCAGGTCATGTTGTTCCTCTTCCTTAACAGTAGTTGATAATATTGTGCTCGAGGGAGAAACAGCTGAACTGGGCTCTACGTTAAGCCACGTACCTTCTTTTCTAGCTTCCTTATTCTTATCTCCGTTCCTGTTTCTAGTTGAGGTACGTTTCCCTGCGGCGGATGAATTTAGATTGGAATGGCGAGAGGATGTGCCGCGCGACTTCTTAGTTGAAGAGGGGGCTGTAATTCCTTTTCCAGATTTTTCGTCACTTGATTCGATGGGCCCATTGACTGGTGTATCTGGTGAATCCGAGGTTCTTCGTCGTTTTGAGTCTTGTTTTGGTCTATATGATTGTTAGCCGTTTTACTTGTCAGGGGAAATCTAGAACGAGCAAAGGTTATGCGTACTCGTCAGAACCCTCACTGGTGCCTCGTTTCCTGCTTCTTGAACTTGTTCCACGCGTTGAACTCCCAGAAAGTTTGTCGTTTTTGCTTTCCTCTAAAACTTTCTTCAGGATAGCGTCATCATATTCTGCATCACGAGAGTTCATGGTAGTTCGACGCTTGTGAGGAATTTCCTTGTTATTTATGGGTGATGATGGCTCTGAGTGGACTGGCAGATAAAGGGATGCTCTCATTCTGTTGTAATCTAGTTAAAATCCATCAAACAAAAGAGTCCATAAAGGCTTTCTCACGATCGAGGCCCGTTGAAAGCCTCAGCTCAGTGAAAATGATTTTCACAGGGGATGGGAATGTGAACTTACCCAGATTTACTTGTCCCCAATTTGTGCAATTCGGGTTTACATCGCTCACAATAGTAGTTTTCTGGAGTAGACGCAGTGTCAGTGATTCCTACACAGAAACCGTGCTGCCAAACATGGCACTGGTCACACTGAATGAAGAGGCCGTCCGAATCAGCTTGATCGTCGTCACCACCTTGGTACTCCTGATGACCGCAAATACATCGTGTGACTTCGTCTTCCTGTGATCCTGCATCGTCAATCTCATCGTCGCCCGTACCGTTGACCTCTGCAGTCGATTCTAGATGAGATTCGAAAGGAATCCCTCCGTGGTCTCCGCGTCTGGAGTGGCCTATGTCATGGTCACCATGAGAGTCGTTGTCCTGATGTTTTTGGAGACGGCCACGATTCGATGAGGTCGATGAGGAGGAGGATGAGTGAGAAACTGGCGCTGGATTTGCTGTGGAGCGCGCGCGGGAAGAACGGCGAGGGGAGACCATGATAGCTGGCCCGTAAAGGGTGAGAGTGAGGTGAAGGTAGGGGAATGGGAGATGGGAGATGAGGAGGGGGATGAAGTGGGAATGAGGAGAGCAAGAAACGAGCAAAAGCTGGTTAAGAGAAGCCCAGAGTGTGTAGTGGACAATAGCAAAGATTGAGCTGGAAGACTAGCAATTAGGATCTCCGAGAACGAAGTGGTGGGGTGAGGGTGAAGCAACGAATTATGGTGGAATACTGAATAGAAGAAAGGCCACAGAGGAGGGGGGACGAGTGAGCAACTGTTTCATGGATAGGCGTGAGGGGGAAGTGTGCAAGCGTGCAAGAGTCCTTCGAGGAACGTCAGACGGGGGGGGGTGGGAAGAACTTTGTGTTGAGAAAGAAGTAGGAGTAAAAAAGGGTAGAGGAGGGGAGAAAAGAGGAGGGTGAGAGTAACGAGAGGGAGGGAGGGAGGGAGGGAAGGGGAGACTGGCGGACTGACTGATTGACTGAGAAACTCCGGGAGAGGATGAGAGAGGCCGGACAAGAATACAGAGAAAGGCAGCACAGGGAACTAACTGCGGCCAGAAGTTAGAAGCAAAGTGGGCGGGCGCGCGACCGCGCTAGCCCGAAAGTGGCACCCTGCAGCCTCATTTTCCACCAATTAAAGCTGACTACTGTGACCCTGCAAGATTCGCAACGAAATGTCAATTATCGGGGAGAAGACTTCTCGCGTGAATACAGATGGACTCACTGTTCGCCTACGATCGTCACCGTGCCTATTAATGCGGCATTCTCAACATGTTTTTTGATATCCGCTCCGTGAACGGCGGGTCGTGGGGTCAGAGTACGGCTTCATCTCAAGGGGGAAGTAGGGAAGCCAAAGCAGCGAGAGCAGCAGCAACAGCAACCGCCAGTTATCCACCCCTCTTCATCTTCTCAGCCGGTGTACCGTTGTTTTTTCCGGCGCAGGGTCTCCGGGGCATAACCAGTAAAGAAACAAAAAATCCATCTCTTTCTCTTTCTTTTATTATCATGACATTTCTCGATAATAGATGTTTCTAGAGGGGGAGTTGTTGAAAGTTGGGAAAGTGGAGCTTGGATAACGATTTGTTCCGGGCTGGTATGGTAGTCACCACTGTGGCCTTTTTTTTTTTTTTTTTTTTTGTTGCCCTTTGGAAGAGGGGATACCGGTACCGGTACTCGAGTACCGTAGGGGCGAAACGTAAATTTAGGTCATGGGAACTGGGGTGAGCAGGGAAGAAGGGAGGGACAAATGTCAAAATCCACAAACGAGGTTTGAGGAAAAGCGGCTCTGGAAGGAAGTCTCAATTAACCCATAACGGGACCCAATTTGGTGATGACGAGTTGGTGTTACCGGCGTGTACTCCTATGAGCAGTAAGAAGGAAAAAAAAACACTGCATTTCTTGGCATTAGAGATCCTTCCTCTTCAAACACTCGTTCGGATACAGCATGTCCACCATCGAGCTCTCCTGCCCCCCCTCCCCCCGTTCCTGACCCTGAGATCCGACACTTTTCTTCCTTTTTCTTCCGATGATATTTTATTATCGATTTCAGAGAGGTCGTCAGTGCTGGAATTTCTTCAAGATTTTATTTATTTTTTACCTCGAACGCAATTTCCCACAACCCACTTTCTGCTTTTAGCTGTATGAGCTTTACAGTACCTCTCTCGGTTGGTGAACTAATCTGGATCCCCGCTGTGGCGTTGGGGGGGGAGGGGGGAATAGAGAAAGCTGGAGAACTGACAAACTGACGACCTTCTCGAATTCGATACCGGTAGTATCGCCATTCACCTCGACAGTTGCCCCGATAATTAATCTCTGAACAATGCCGGGGAATGGCGATATTTTGTGCCGATCTGATGCGGATAAAGGGCTCGAGAGCTCACTGTCCGCTAGAATCTAGCTGGGGTTGAAAGTTCACATATCTGTTAAACATGTCTCTTCTCATCACAATAAGGGTTGAAGGTGCGGATTAATATTGCCCTTTAGAGCCGTTGGTCAGAATATGGTGCAAGGACTTATTGAGGCTCTTCTGCGTGCCGCATTGTCCGCCTGCTGCTGTTTGACTCCGACTGGACAGTTGGTGCTCCTGCAAGTTGTGAGGGGACCTGACGGCCTCCGTTCGTTCGTTCCTATTGGTGCTGCCCTTGGGTGAACTTTCGCGTTTGTTTCCCACCCTGTTTGGTATCAATGGGACTGTTTTCCGCTTCTAAGATTCAACTTTAGCATGATAAGTGCATGGTAGGTGGGTTGAAGGATGCACCAACGACCGCTCTGCGACGAATATATGTATCATACAGGTCAAAAATGGTCCCGTAAATATGGGAAACAGCAATCTATAAATCGTCGACACGGTTCTGGTTTGATGGGAATTTTTGGTTGGGTGCTCTCCACCACATCGGTGCACTCGGACGCCAATACCTGGAGCCCGGGTCTCGACAGTAAGGCGTCATGGGAATCCAGGTACGGCGCAATCCCATGTCTCATTCTGTAAGCCCGAGGATGTAAAGCAAAAAAAATAATCAAAAATAATAATCTCTGAACAAAACACTGAATGCAGTATTTGTATCATGTGTTCACTAAGGGAAAGGGTATTTAGACACATGACGAAGGATATTAATTAGCCCAGACTCAGCATACAAGTTGTCTGATATCAGCTCGGATCAGGGGAAACTCTTTGCATAAGATTATTTCATCATGAGGAGGATCAGCTTAAGGCTGCCATGGGGTGGCCTTGTAATGGGCAGGTTGTGGTCAACTTGCGGCTATTTAAGGATGGTATTCACCTAGTGGTCGAGAGTGACATGAAGATAGGATCTAATTTTCCGGTGGGAACATGATCATGGCATCCAAGTCCGGGAAGTGTCGTGGAAGAAGCAGCTGTATCCAAATGTTAAAATACGGAAATGAGGATCTTGAGCTGCTTAACCTCTGGTAAAGCCGAAGGAGTACGGTATGATACACCAATTAAATTTAAGGATTCTAAAGGAGAAGATGGCCAGATGGCCCCCAGCGGACACCACTGGGCTGTGGTTCTTGAGTGGGGGGGGGTGTGGGACCAGCTTGCCCTATCAAGTAGTGCCGAGACTAAAACCCAGAGAGACTCCAGCCAGCAGATCCCACCTCACCACTCAACTCAACTTACCACGTTTTAGAGAATACCTACGCCAGACCTAACATCTCTCCTACTTTCTCTCTTTCTGCTGTATCATCTTTCCCTGCAGCTACATCCCCTCTATTGACTGCAATCGACTGTTATCTACCCATCTTTCCCGAGCCTTAACTTCCACCTCGTTTGTCTGGCGTTCTGTCCATCTTTGAATTTGCCCCTCTCATTCCGGAAGGCAAGTTCCCCCTCCTCCGTATTCTTGGATAGGCTTTTTCTCTACATATGGATAAACGATGGCATGCGTGTCCCTGTCGCATACGCGATCTCTTAAAAGATACTTCTATTGGTCCTCACGGCTGACAAGTTTCTTGCACTTCCATCCAGGTAACATCCAATACCTACTCCCCAGGACACTTTGCTGGCCAATATACAATTGTGTGTACACGGACTAGAAATTATCAACTCGCCTACCACTAACATGTCGGCCGCTGTGGGTACGGAATATCCCTGTCTATCCTTTTCCCGCCCCTCCTCTTGTAGGACCCCTCTACACTTAATCCCATTCCTCCCCAGATATGCCTGTTGCAGCAATTCTCCATATCAATACAAAGGAAGCACTGGACTCAAATAAATATTTTGTGGGGAGCAGCAGATACTAGTTACAGTTTGGTTCATGGGCGGCCCATCAGACCTCTTCCGAAACGTCGCCTTCGTTCCCGATTGTCCGACGATACCAATGCCGCTTTGTTTGGGCCCCCTCAACAACCAACGACCCCGTTATTCTACTTTCCCTATAACAATTATGCTGGTGATCAGGCTATTGGTGGGGCCAGTGTTTCTTCTGGGTTTGGTTTGGGACAACATAGTACAGGAGATAATCTTCAAGATTCCTCAGATGAGGAGGATAACTCTAATGCATCTGTGTCGCGTGGGGTCGGCAGCGGGGTCCCGGGAGCTTCAGAGAACACGCCAAGTCAGCCGGATTCTTATGAATGGTCAGAGAACACCAACAACAAAAAGAAGAGGAAGATTCCAACGCCGGCGAATCCTGGGGGCAGCAGCGGGGGTAACGGAGGAGGGGGAGGTGGTGGTGGTGGAGGAGGTGGAGGAGGAGGTGGCTCACATTCATCCCCGGCGTTCTCGCCCACATCATCTACACCTACCCCTCGAAATCGTTGGAAGTCTAGTGGGCCATCTCAGCGTTCTCCATTGTCTGCTATATCTACTGGAGGCCAGGGCTCTTTGAGAAGGGCCGGCCGACGTTATCCACCTTCCCCTCCAGTAGAGACCTTTACCAAGAGACCTCCCGATGGGCGATCCTCCAGCAGTGATCCTATCACACCCTCGAAAGGTAGTCGTCGTAATGCTGGCGCAGTGGGGGGTGTAGGATCGCCAAAACAAACTCAATTTACTTTTGTCTGCGAGTCACCAGTATCCACAAGCCTAGCGTTTTCCTCTGCAAGCTATAAATCCACGAGTTCAAATACTCCAGGTGATGGTTCTGGGTACCCAAAGTCTATGCATACTGTAGGCACTCAGACCTCCCCAAGCATATCAAATACGAACGCAAATTATCCTCCAGCTCCACAACAACCTAAAAAAAAGTCTGGACAAGCTAGGTCTGCTACTTCGAGGCGAGATTATGCCCTACAGAGACGCCGCCGCCAGGAAGCTGTGGGCGGGGGGAATGGTAATGGCGAAATTTGGATTTGCGAATTTTGCGAATATGAATCTATATTTGGCGAGGCTCCAGAGGCCCTTATGCGGCAGTATGAGATCAAGGACCGTAAGGAACGGCGGAAGCTGGCTGAGAAAAGACGCCTTCTAGAGAAAGCAAAACAAAAGGGAAAGAAAAATTCTGGCAAGAATGGATCTAGCAAGAAAGGTAGTTATGGTAACGGTGTGCATCACGGTATCAATTCCGGGACTGCACCCCCACCGCCCCCTCCTAGCACTACCGATTCTCAAGGCACGCAAAGCGACAATACCCCACTTGCCAGTGCGGCCCATACGCCGGCTTTGAAGCCCCAGAGACACAGCCAGCAGATGCAGACTGAGGCCTACCTAGAAGACACCGATAGTCATGTCAGTGGAGGAAGAGGAGCAAACGGGGCTTGTGGAACAGGCGCGGGAGCAAAAAGCGGTGGCGGGGGAGGAACTGGCCTCGGCCCCTCGTAGCAATTTGGGCAATGGAGGTGGGACTTAGCTATCCGCCTTCATTCCTTAATTTGGTGGGCTATTTGGCCAAGCTTTTGTTTTTGTTTCCTTCGTGGTTATTTCTTCCCGTCTTTTCTTTCCATGTGGCTCTCGGGGCCTGGGGCTGACGATATGATGGAAATCCCCGAGGCGTAATTGGGGGTCTCCGCTTGTTCATCCCGGTTTATGGGCCAGATTTATTTTCTTCTGATCTTTTCGTTATTGCTAATCCCCACTTATTGCCTTTCTTACTCATTCATTCATTCACTCCTTCCATTGTTCTGGTCTAAGGTTAAAACAAGTGTTTGGTGGTCTTAATCAGTGGACTGTGGACTCAGGGCTCAGAGAATTTGGGTTGTTTCCAACAAGTCGAGCTCCGACGACCGTATCTTCTTTGCTGCCTTGTCTTTCTCCTATCCAGCTTGGTGGTATAGCCTTTCGCGATACGCCTTTCTAACTTACCTATAGGTTGTGAGGGGTTTGGCCTTTCTCTTCTGACGGCTTAATCGGCGTGGGATCGAGTGCGTGGGAGACAGGCAAGGTTTTGGTGGAGTTCGCGGGAGGCAACAGTTACGTTTTTATGGTATGTGGGGTGGGTTATGGTACTTTGGGGATTCGTGCTGGGAGCCTGGTATGGCCCAGGGTGGAGCAGTAGAACTGAATCTGATAGCCGCAAGGCACTTCTGCTCAATTATTTTACATGCTTCAAATGTTAGTTCTATGTGCCATGTCACCTACTGTACGACAGTAACTTGAAACTTGTAGCGTAATGTAATAAGACGGCTTGCGCTAACTCTGTCATTGATGTGCCTGGGAGAGTGGTTTCCGTGCCCTAGTGAGACTTGGTGCAGTTTTAGGGTTAGGGTAGAGAAAAAGGCGGAAGAGGCTCTCGAGGTATGATAATCCACGAATCCTTCGCCCCACAAGTTACCACCCCCCCCCCCCCATTGTATCATACCAGAGCAACAAATTCCACGGTCATAATCTGCCATCGTTAACAGGTTGGTTGTTATGGCCCCTTTACAATTATAAGACTAGTTTATAGCTTTGCTTACTTACCATTAAGTCACCCCTCCAGCTAGCAAGCCGTTTTATTTCCCCCGCCAACAACCCCACCACCGCCTGTGACAGCACATCAAGCAAACAACCCCACATCATGGCATTTTCAGGGCAGACACCCACAATCATCGTGCTCAAGGAGGGTGAGAGAGTTCTCATCTATTATTTACTTTCCTCTAGAATCTATAAGGGACGGATAAGCTGACCCTCGGGGTGCCCCCCCAAATAGGGACCGATGCATCACAGGGTCGTGGTCAAATAATTTCCAACATCAACGCATGTCTGGCCGTCCAGAATACCGTCAAGAGTACTCTGGGCCCCTACGGCGGTGATCTCCTATTGGTCGATGCTAACGGCAAGCAAACCATTACAAATGACGGAGCTACCGTAATGAAGGTTTGTGCCTAAATCCTATTGATACTACAGCCGCCGGTGTCTGATATATTGAGATATAGCTATTGGAAATCGTACACCCCGCTGCAAGGATATTAACGGATATTGCTAGATCGCAGGATGCCGAAGTTGGAGATGGGACTACTTCCGTAGTAGTATTAGCTGGCGAAATACTCAAGGAGAGCAAACCCTTCATTGAAGAAGGCGTTAGCTCCCAGATTATTATCAAGGGTTTCAGGACTGCTGCTAGGTTGGCGGAGAACAAGATCAAGGAGATCGCAGTGCGGATCGAGAAGGGTGACCGGCGTGATACTTTGTTAAAACTGGCTACTACCGCCATGTCTTCGAAGTTGATAAAGTCTAATTCGAGCTTCTTCTCAAAGAGTATATTTACCCCCGACGAGTTGGAATATACAAGTCATCCGGTGTGTAGTTGCTGATGGAACATCTAGTGTGCGTCGATGCGGTTATGTCCTTGGACCAAGAGTCGCTGAACGAGAAACTTATTGGTATCAAGAAGGTTCCGGGTGGTGGTTTACAAGACTCACTGTTCGTTAATGGTGTCGCATTTAAGAAGACAGTGGGTATATCGTCCTTGCATCGCAATTGATGACTAACTTTAGCAGTTCTCCTACGCCGGTTTTGAACAACAACCTAAATCCTTCAACAACCCAAAGATTGTATGCTTAAATGTCGAGTTAGAGCTGAGTGAGTCCACCGAACCTTCGCGATATATTATCGGTCTAACGATTGGCCACAGAGAGTGAGAAAGACAATGCCGAGATTCGAGTAGAGCAGGTTTCGGAATATCAAGCAATAGTAGATGCAGAATGGCAAATCATTTTCCAGAAGATGGAGGCTTTGGCCAATACCGGAGCTAGGATTGTTCTCTCGAAACTGCCCATCGGTGATCTCGCTACACAGTAAGTCAGGCGCCAGACGATATGTAATATTGAAGCACTGCTGAGATTCTCCACAGATACTTTGCTGACAGAGATATTTTCTGTGCTGGGCGAGTTGCCTCTGAAGATATGGGCCGTGTCATTCAAGCCGTTGGCGGTGCTATACAATCTACTTGCTCGGATATCCGTGAGGAGCATCTCGGAAGTTGCGAACGCTTTGAAGAGCGGCAGATCGGTGGCGAGCGTTACAATTTCTTTGAGGGCTGCCCACAAGCAAAGACCTGCACACTCGTGCTCCGTGGAGGAGCAGAGCAGTTCATTGCAGAAGTGGAGCGTTCCCTTCACGATGCTATCATGATTGTCAAGAAAGCAATCAAGAACGACTACATCGTTGCCGGAGGTGGTGCCATTGAGATGGAGCTCTCGAAATACCTCCGCGAGTACTCGCGCACTATCGCTGGAAAACAGCAATTGATTATCGGGGCTTTCGCAAAGGCTCTCGAGATTATCCCGAGACAGCTATGCGACAATGCTGGTTTTGATGCTACAGATATCCTCAACAAGCTTCGCATGCGTCATGGAAAAGGCGAGACTTGGGCTGGTGTGGACATCGTTAACGAGGACATCGCTAACAATCTGGAAAAATTTGTCTGGGAGCCTACTGCAGTTAAGGTCAACGCTATACAGGCAGCGACCGAGGCTGCATGCTTAATCCTATCGGTTGACGAGACTGTCAAGAACCAGGAATCGGAGCAGCCCCAAGCCGGACCCCCAGTATGTCATTACCCTTTATTAGATCGTATGTATGGTTGTTAACCGTATTATAGATGCCTCGCGGAGCAGCCCAACGAGCTATGAGAGGAAGGGGAAGAGGTATGCCTAGACGGTAGAGAGCAAATAGATTATCCCGGAGGGAGCGGTGATGAGCGACATGCATTTACACGGGGACATTGAAAATGGGATGTGTTCATAGATAAAAGCAAATCACTACTTCACGATCAACATGCCTCTTCTGGTCTTGCAAAGACATATCTGCCCTGTGTGGAGGAATTGATTCCACTAGTCCGTTCGTTTGCTTGGTATATTTCACATAACTGTATGGCAAATGCCCATGGCCAAATTGACTAAGCAGAGGCATAATGTATCATTTTTTATCACCAGAAACCCATTCATCAGACCGGGTCCAATTCACTAATGCCGTCCAAGGTATGGTGTATGGGAAGGGAGAAACGTACAAGTTCCCCCAATCCTCGACCGGCCCTTCCCAGCACCCAAACTACAGACTTTGTATCAACGAAACATTATCCCCTTTGAGTAATATCTGCCCTAAATCCCCCAACCATCCCCATCATCAGCTTCAAATCGCCACCGAGAATGACGAAAAAAAGGGCAAAAAAAAAGCTGACCTAACTCCCTCCGATTCTCATCCTCATCCTTAGTTTTGAGCTTGACCTCCACCGCATCGTCAATGACCAGGTTCATGAACTCATCGAAGCCCTACCAAACCAAATATCCTTGTTAGCGAGTGGATCAGGGGGAGGGAGGAAGGGGGAGGGAGGAGGGAGGAGCACTCTGATCTTGCCCTCGATGCGTATAGCCAATTGCTCGTAGAGCCATATCTGAACGGTTGCGTGGGATTGCAGGAGTTTGAAGATGAAATTGATTGGTGGGAGGAGGACGCGTCGGCCGCCGCCGCCGCCTCGGGATGCCATTGCTTTTTGGGTGCGGTTTTTGGGGGGGTCGAGTAAAGGTGGTGGATGCGAGTGCGGGTGCGGATGCGTTAAAGTGGGTATGATAGTGGTAGTGGTGGTGGTGGTGGTGGTGACGGTGGTGGTGACGGTGGTGGTGAAGTTGTTGGCGGCCTCGTTGCTTGGTGGTAGGCTTGGGGGATATTATGTCAGCAAGGCTGAGGCGGATGCTGAGGGTCATGGGTAGTCACTCGGAGTTGAGGTTCGGAGCAGAACTGCTAGTTTTTGTTAGAATGGAAAAGCGATGGGGCGAACTCGGCCTCCGCCTGTGACTGCATCGGTGGGGGCGGACGCTGGAAATCTCGGGGGCTATCGCATGTACAAATGATACTTTCGGGATAAGGGGGTAGAATAGTAATATCTGAGGGGATCACACTGGTATTATACGCTCAATCTCTCAGGGCGTCGTGTGCTACGATCACCCGCATCCATTGCTGAACCTTTTTCGCTTATCTGCTGCACTAGGTTACCCGCTTCCCTCCCGCTCTTTTTCTCTTTTTCCTTCTTCCTATCCCCTCTAGTTCTGTTACTAGTCTGGTAGTCACTATATACCCCGTCTTTCTTCTCCTCTCAGGGCTGTGGCCATTCTTGGTTCAGGCTTTGTGTCCTCTCATAGTTTGTAATCCAATATACTTGCAAACAAGCTGCTGAGTCGTAACATGCCAATAGTAACCTACTGCAGCAGGATTGTTTTCACAGTCCACGATATTAGGCGCAACAGCACTCATGTCTCCCGTGGACTAGCGTCTGAATTTACGATATATCACTTTGAACACGAGCTATACCCGGGGGGGTTGGCTACTCAAGCAATCTAGGCTCGCAGCAAACGAGTATTGCGTGATCCGAACCTGCAGGCTATCTCGGCCCCTGCCAGGAGCCAAGAGAGCAAGGACTTTTGTAGGAGGCCGGGAAAGCAATATATCCTCACCGACGCCCTCAGGGAAGGCCTGACCTCATGGGCGTCGGATTGTTCCTGTCCAATTATCCCCGACAGTCGAGGGAAAGTTGCTGACAGGAGCTAAAGAACAGCCCTTTCTGCAGGCCCCTCCTCCCTAGTAGCAATACGTGAAGTTTCCGTGGGAGCACCGATACTTGGGGGGGGGCACTCGTCGTATCCGCTGGGCCATCCGCCGGCCTCCCATAGAGAGCCTCTGGGATCGCTGGCTAGTAGTAATACCTTTATCAGGATTTTCGGTTGCGTATTGGGGTATATATCCTGTAGTCTACAGTCTTAAATCTCCTGTCTGCCTCAAATAGAGTTGGTAGCTCTAACATAGCACAAATTAGCCATGACTTATCGGGGAGAATAAGAGGGTTAGCACAAACATGTACTGGATTTTGAATCCAGAGTTAGTTTCTGGGCCTATATTAGCGATCTAGGAGGTATCGAAATATCCAATAAAGTGAGCAAAACGAGAGACGTGGGGTAATCATGTTTGTGTTTGAGGCTGTGGAGGGAGACTGTTGTTAAGGGGAAGGGGAAAGGTGGAAGGAAGCTCCTTTATATAGGGGGATACACCAGGGGCATTGCCTTCTGTGGAGTGGGGATAGAGTCATGGTAGTAGTATTTAAAGGGCTTCAAAAAAAAGCCAAAACATTGTGTTATCAATGTTTGTAAGTGGGGTCGGGTGGACAGAGACACAATCCGGCACCACCCGGGAAGTGGCAGGCTTGGGCCGCAGGATATATCAGTTCGCTGTAGAGCCTTATCCGCAAACCATTGCTGACGGAAACGTACTGTGGGAAGGATTTGGCTTCGGGGGAAACACCCATATCTTCATCCGCTCTCATCCAGGATGCAAGCTGTCTGAGCTGACGCTCCAGCAAGCTACTCGAACCGTCTGCAAATTCTGAGTTTATTGGGGGTGGTACAGACAAATATCACATCAAATAGCCGGGCCCACTAGCTTCGGGGTCGTACCGATGTGCGTGATTGGGAAAGAGCTGTGTAGAATAGCAAGCTCTCTCCTGCAGGAAAGACCTCGCCGCGGCGCCTTTGCATCCCCAAGCACTCTACGGAGGGGAGTGCATAATACAATGCAAGGCTCCGTAAGATGCTTGGTCTGTGGAAGGGTAGCTTAGGCTATATCCGGTAAGGTTTGGTGCCAAACGCACCCGCTTTTTATTTCCTTCCCCGCGGAGCCACCGATTGGGTGTCCGTGATTGAGATTGAAGATTTCCTCAGGTAATCCTCTCAGTATCCTGCCAGTGCATTGGCGCACCTGTCAAGACCTGCTGGCCCCGTTGAAAAGACTAGGGAAGAAGTTCCTCCTAGGGTTCTGTGGGGTGAGGATTTGAGAGCGGTGTTGGTATTGCAGGCTTAAATAGGCTGGAATAAGGAAGCTCTAGAAGGTTACCACCATAGCTCAAATACTTAGAGTTGACCTACCTGAGCTATGGGATTAACGTAGAGTTTATGGGATCTGGACGAAGTTGTCACAACACCAATCGGTAGTTTGGACACTTTCCCAAGACCTTAGAGGGAGCATAGCACTTCTGTTGACAATTAGTGCATCGATGCAAACACTTCTGCATCCCCTACCCCAACAAGCCGCGAGAACTCAAAAAATACGTAGATGATTGTGATACGGCGCACAGTTCCAGTCACAGCCTATCACTCGATAATATTATTCTCCCAGTGAGCACTCCCGACCTTAACGAATACCGCATATCGGCTGCGGTTATTCTATACGGAGGTACAGCGTGTAAGTTTTGTAGGTTACACAGGGGGCGAGGGTGGCAGTCTTCGTTTGTGGAGCCTACAAAACTTACACGCTGTACCTCCGTATAAGCTCAGAACATACAATCCGAGAACTCCCCGGGCCCCGCACACTCGCAGTACCCGTTTTTGACTTGCAGGCACGGACCCCACATTAGAGGGTTAAAAGCTCACCCCGCCTGCCGCGCTGACTAGGGCCACTGGGTGCGTTCGTCTGGGGGTGGCTGTTTGAGCTGAGCTAGTGGCCATCGCAGTTAGGATGATCAGGGATGTCCAAACTTCCAGACGGAAATTTTGTAATCGACATCGATTTTTTTTACCAAAGTCCCATCCCCACCAGGGGATGCTGGTATACCCAAACGAAAAACGGCATACGATTGTGGTTCGATTCTTGGACAATGTCATGGCAAGAATACCCTTTGCGATCCCCGGGCATTTCTGGGGCGTGACTTAGCCCTCTTTTTTTTTGTTGTTCTGTGGAAGTACTGATCTCGAAGAGATCCGAATCTAGACCAAGGCTTGAGGAGCCCTGTTGGATGCAACGGCGGGGCTGGGGAGATTCTGTGAGCTGTATACGGTATTGGTGGACAGAGAATTGTTTCCTAAGATGCCGGTATTGGAACTCGAGTTTTACCATCATGCTCCGCTCGCACACACTCATACCGCGTTCTCGACACATTTCTCTTGGGGCGGTTGCGTGGCCTGAGGTGCCATTGCTTCTTGCAGTTTTAAAGTATCCGCTCCAAGAGTGAGTTAACTCACTTTGCTCCAACTCTCTAGTGGACCTTCGGACCCCCCCTGCTAAAAACCACCATATTATCATCCAACATACCAGTTTTACGCAGCCCCCCTGACCCCAGTACCCGAGCGCACCCCAGACACCGGCCGACGACAGAACACAACAAACATACCTCGAAGGGCGAAGATAGGCCCTACCAATCCCCTCCTCCTCCTCCTCCGCAGTCAATCCTAGCAAGCCGTAAGTGTGGTATAATACTAAATGCTGATTCGAACCAGTTCCACTGAGTAAACCATACAGCGCTCAGCGAGAAAAAAAAACAGCACCTCAAACACCGGGCACTAGGTTCGACCCCCCCGCAATATATCCCGGGGGCCGCCAGAGTTGGAACGACTTGCATACCGTAATAGTTGGTGCAGTGCTGGTATTGGATGGGAAAAAAATAAATGAAGATCTATCACGTGCCTATTATGCATGTTCGCCAATCGTAAAAATATCCGGAAATCTGGGCGCCAAGCCTGTTGAAACAACCTCCAAAATCTGAGAGCCTTGGTGGCACCATTTCTGCATAAGTTGACTCTTGGGATTGGCGAGCAAGCTATCGTATTTGACCTATTTTGAAGTCTTCAGAAAGTGGGTTACGTGTCCGCGGTCTACCCAGGTCATAGCATGACAGTTCCCGCGGCATATTGTAGCATTGTGAGACCATAAACTCCACTGTTGGTGAATCACTCGCTTATTTTCCCATCGCGAAGACTTCAAAAAAAAAGTGTCGAGCAAACGCCCATGAGGATATATACCCCACAGCTGCAATACCATACCGTGTTCATGGCGTTGGGCCTACTGCTAAATTACCGTAACCAGCACTCGCACCGTACTCGAGTACAAGACCGTCTCATCCAAGCCCGGTGCGTGTACGAGTAGCAACCCCCCCTCCGAATAAAATAAAATAAAATAAAAACGTTTGAACGAAAACATACCGTACAGTATTCTTTCTCAAGGATGTGAATAGGTGATGCAAGGGAACCCTCTCTATCTATAAATATCACAAGGGTGCCAGCATACATGGCGACCAAGGGCATTGCTGCAGGCCAACTGGGGGAAAGTTGCTCCATTATACGAAGGTGGGTTGGCATCATGATTCATTCAAAGCGCTCGTTTTGCATGATCCAGTATCATACCGTACCTTGAGCGTGAATGCCTCGGTCTTTCCACCAGTCTGCATAAATGTGCATAAACAAATGCAGGCTGGGTTGGTACTCTGGTATCGAATACGTTTCCTATTATGAATACGAGTAGAAGCTCGGATATGAGCAGAGCTTAAACCTCCGTGAACAGACTCGCACCACGAAAATGCACCAATTCATCCCCAGGAAGTGATAAGCAACACCCTCGGTCACGCTTACCACCACCCAATCATAACTTCAGTGATTTCACTCATCATGAGCTCCCACACTGACAGGTGCCCGGGGAAATGTTTTCGGACGAGACGGGACAGCCAACCAGCGAAACAATCCCTGTCTCGCATCTTCCTGGTCACTTGTGCTCGAGTGCAGCAACTCGGCCCCAGCAAGCTTTCCGACCAAGACAGCCTCCACAGCTCGGCACACCTTACAATGTGACTTACAAGCACTTTGCCCTGGGCCGCACACGCAACAGCACCTCCGGTATCTGTCGTGCAGTGCCACGCAATTACTGTCCACTCGCCACAACTAGAATCACCAGCCACACTCACTTCACCCACCCCCGGGATCCTTTTCCGGAAACCAACCAGCACACGAGCGGCATCCATAGCACAGCCCCGCAAAGGCCTTCGCAGAAAGAGAGGTGTGATGCCAGTACTATACCGTATTGCAGTAGGGTCTTGGCGACAGCGAAATTCCCAGCACAGAGCATCGCCAAATATGCAGCCAAAATTATGCGGGGTAACAAGCGTGCCCGCACGGTAGCGCAAGACATGAACGAAGCCGCGATATCGGTTTGGTGCGTGGTCTGCCAATATCCCATCAACTTATCACAATTTACCCGCAGGGTCGGATGGCTGCCCTGCGCAGCACGATGAGATGGACGGATGGGACGGGTTGAGGCTGTTTTCGGGGTTGCCTCCGGTTACCGTTGCACAAGTACTGCGCCAAGCTATGCATCTTCTTGCTCGTGTGATGTCTCCCTTTTCCCCTTCTGCTTCTTTTTCCCCGAGTAATCTTACTGGCACTGGTGCCCTACTGCCGTATAAGGTATTGGGGGAGAAAGGGAAGGAGCGTGAAAATTATTCGAGGAGTTGTAGGCGCCTATCTGCGGCGCTGGTAGATTATGAGAGTTCGTGATGGATTGGACGGAGTATTCTGTGGTGGTGGTGGGTTATCTGGGTATGGCAAGGTACGGTACGTGCACGACGGTTGAGAGGATTCGTTCGTGGCAACCTGTGGTACCATAGGTCAGCTTATTGTTGAGACGGCGGTGTTGCCGTGCCGGTCGAGGTGGGGCATACTAGATGGGTAAGATGAGATTGGAAGGGTAGAAACGGGTCGAGGTACACTGTGTGGGCTCTGGTATATTGGTTGGATTCGAATGTGCCAAGATACATCTATGGTTTACCCCAAGAGCAGTGGGAGGATTCAATTCAACTAAATGTGTTTGCCATGACACCATACTGGAATATAAAGGTTCTGACGCTTTGTTCATTAGTGCCTTCATCCCAAGATTGATTCCTACTGGACAAGTTTCATAACCTGGCCAAAAAAAGGCGTACCTGCAGCAGCATACCGGCACGATCGTCGGCCCGGGGCACATCAGGGAGGTCTCGGATCGAACTAGGCGTAAACAGTAATAGTGTACGAAGGCTCAAAACACAACTTCAATTCACGCCCAGATGGTGGCTACACCGCTTCATGTTTACAAGGACAATTGAGTTCGATGTTTGATTTAATCCAAATCCATATCCAAGCGCAGAAAGCAAAACGGAATCCCAAATTGTAAAAAAGTACAGACCAAACTATTGAAAACACAGTGCAAGGGGAACAAATAAAAGTACTACTTTCCAATAAACCCGTAACTGAAGGTCAAAGCTATCTAGACCGCAGAGAGGCCCACAATATTTGCGCAGAAGAGAAACCACCGTCGCATCCATGAAGCGACCATATCGATCATACTACCCGATGACACGTAATAAGGGCAGGAAGTACGTTAGGTATTATCAAAATCTCTCTAATCCCGAGAGTTAAGAGCAGCTCTAGCCTTATCGAAGAGGGCTTTGATATCATGAACTGCCTTGTCCTCGATATCATCCAAGAAAGCCTCGGTTTCAGCAACGAGCTCCTTGGTGACATCGGTAACGTCTTCAACCACTCTGCCAGATGACTCGTGGCCAGGCTTGTAGCGGGTACCATCAAAAATATCGCTCAAGTTTCCAGACCCACCACCGTTGTAGGCGAGGAGGTTGGGGGTATCAGATGGGATACCAGCGAGACAATCCTCCGAGGCGATCGAAATCATGTTTTTCTTGAGCTGGGCAGGAGTCAATTCACCAACAGCATATGATGAGCCGTGCTTTGGCTGAAGAGATATGAAGTAGGCAAGGAGCCCGGCAATATGGGGAGAAGCCATGGATGTCCCGGAAATAGTCTTGGTCGCATCATCGCTACCAATCCAAGTAGACAGAATGTTCAAGCCAGGGGCGAAGATATCTATGAATCATTAAACGGGAAAAGTAAGGACGGGTGATCGAGTTATGCATACCAACGCATTTTCCGTAGTTGGAGAAGTATGCCCTCTCGTCAGCAAGAGTGGAAGCACCAACGGTAACAGCCTTAGCGGCAGCAGCAGGCGAGTAATCGCAAGCATCGGCATTGTCATTTCCGGCGGCAACAGCAAAGTTGAGGCCCATCATGACAGCGGCATCAACAGCCTGGTCCAATGCGGTTGACTAAAAATAAAAAAAAAGTTAATTATTTCTAGTAGCATCATCCATCCTAAGGAGTTCGAACCTTTCCACCACCAAGGGACATATTGGCAGCCGAGCCCTTAAAATTCTTATCCTTCCCAGCAGCGGCAGCGGCAGCCCTCTTAAGATGTGATTCAGCGGCGTATTCAACACCCTTAACGACGTCCGACATCGTTCCGGATCCGTTAGATCGGAGAACTTTGACGGCATAGACGTTGGCCTTCTTAGCGACACCGTACTTCTTTCCTGCGATGGTGCCCGAGCAATGGGTTCCGTGACCATTGCCATCTACATCTTCGTCACCAGCAGGAATCGTTTTCCCCCAATGGGCACGGCCCTCAAAGTCATTGTGATCAATGTTGGTGCCAGTGTCAATAACATAAACATCAACATCCTTACCACCGTGGGCTTGGTGGATGTATTTGTTGTAGGAACCGAAGTTCAGACTCTCTTGGTGAGAGATACGGGCAAGACCCCAAGGGGCAGAGTGTTCAGTTACAGGATCCTCGAGAGCATAGACCTTGGTGTCTTTCTCAACGTAGGCAACCTGAGATGGGGGCGTCACGTTAGCTTAAAAGGGCTAAAGGCTAGCCCAAAAGGGCCATGTGCAACCCGCACTTGTGGTGGACGCATGGCCCTCGGCGAGACAAGTTCTCAGGACGGGGCTAAATGGAACTCACGTCAGGATGGTTACGGATCTGCTCCACAACAGATTCGTCAAAAGCACCGGAGTAACCGAGGAGGCCTCCAGAGATGTTATATGTGTGCTTGAGACCAATCAAGGAATCAATATCGACATCAGCAGAGCTACTTGAGTCACTTTCTCCGCGGATCAAAGGAATCTGGCTTCGCTTCCTGAGCGATGAGAGAGATGTTTCGTGAAGGTCGGTAACCCAGCTGTGATGTCCAGTAGCAGACGCACCATCGACGTGTTTCTTGAAGACTACAATGTAGCTGTTTGGAATTTCATGCTCGGGGGCAGAAATAGGGGTGACAAGAGGGGCGGGCTTTCCAAGGGCAGTATCGTGGATGGGGGAAGCGATAGAGACAGAGATGGAAGCAAGGAGCAACGCGAACTTAGCAGAAAGATGCATGATGAAGAGGGACAATTATTTGATGTAAATAGAGGGAGTAATGTGTGGGATTTGAGTTGGGACTTGTGGAAGGAATGAAGGGGATACGGAGGGTGGTGTTGGGAGGAGGAAGAGGAGGGAACGGATCTGGGGGAGCTGGGAAAGATAAAGAGCGCGGCTGCAGCATAGAAGGCGAGCTTTCGGTGGGCCATCGCTTCATTCTGGGGGCTGGGGTGCCAGTCTCAGAATTTAGTAAGCAAAGTCTGCGCCAACCACATTTGGGGAGCCGGCGGTAGGCGACTCTCCCTGTGTGGAAAAAACAACACTACTCGAGCAAACCTTCTGACATTAAAGTCACATCTGGATAGTGAGCGCCAAGAATTAAGGGCCCAAAGTCTAGTTCACTAATTTTTACTAAGGTCGTTCACTATAGCAAACTATCCTCTGCGGCAAATTCACCAGTGTGACCGCGAGGCACTGTTCCTTACAGCCAGAGATTCATTATAAGGAGGTTCATTATAGCCAGGTGCAACTGTGTTTCTGTGTTGCATGACACTGTGCCAGGATTCTTGGCGTGTATGACAGAGACATCCGAGCCACAGTCTCCTTGTCCCCCCTCAGCAAAGAGGTGGCTCTCAAGCTGGAGCGTGGTGACAACTGGAGAGGCACGGTATTGAAGGAGGGAGGATTATGGTATTTATTGTAGTTTTAAGAAGTATTGACAAACGGCCGAGGATCCCATAGCGAGGTCAGAGAAATAATCAGTGGCTTTGGTATAGTATGGGTAAGAGATGTTGGAAAAGCCCACAGGCACCATGGGGGAACAATTTGGAGTCTGGAGAGCCTTTTGCTTGTCTACGGCACCTAGGCAGTTCATTTGTGTGGCATCGCACATGGTGCCCTGCTCTGTGGCATTATGAGAGGAGCCATTTTGCGAAGGAGTTTCTGCATGATGAATACTTGAATACTTGAATAGCTCTGGTACGATAAGGGTACAGTAGTTGTAATTTGGCCATCAAATATAATACGGCAAAACTTTGCACTGTTTTCTGTTGGAACCTAGAACTCATTGCTTCTATGATTGTTTCCCTTATGGAGTACTGCGCCAGCACTCGAGTACAGCTACCGTACTCATTTCTATATTCTGGGTCCTAAAATTTAATATTCATACGGAAATTCTATTTCGCAGCATCAACCAAACTCAGGATGAAGAATGTTTGTGGTAACTTGTCATAGTCTGTTGGTGTTCCGTTCCTGTGGGAATGTGGGGCTGAAAAAGAGAATCTCGTATCATCCCCTTTGGCAATGTTTTTCGTTTCATTTTGGCACCCGGGCTCGGCCGTTTACTACTCTTTGCAAGTACCATACAAATGTAGGCGTTACAAGATGCGCCCACCGGCACAGGTTTTCAAGCGCTTTGCATTATATCATACCTTGACAGCATACGGTACTCGAGTGCCTTTGCCTTAGAGATTTTGCGGTTTTAGGATATATAGCTTAGGTATAGAACCTACTGTAACTGTAAACTTTAATTATCCCTTGCTTTAGGGCTGTCTCGCGGCACCGCTGCAACTGCCATTGCAACCCAACTCTGACGGCAGTTTCATCCCCAAACATCGCAGCAGCATCATAGCCTCCCTGAAGCACAACTCCTCTGGCATCAACTCCCCTCGACGCCCTCCACTCCCCCTCCCCCACCCCCACCCCCACATTGACCTCTACCGGACTTGTCTTCCCGATTTACTGCTACTTTGCCTTTCCGACCCTTAGATTTTATATTTCTTTTCCGATTCGTTTTATGACCCAAACGACTTGTTCAAAGCTCTTCCTATGTTAACCTCCTCCAACATGGCCTCTGCGGCTCCGCCGTCGTCCGTATCAATCCGGCGCCGTGTATCCTCTGCAGCTTCTGCGAAACCGAAGTTCATTGCCGAGATGAAACCTCTTCTCGACTCCCTGGAATCTTCTGCCTCAGATCCGGATATTCTTGTTCGCCTGCAATGGCTGTCACTGCTCAAGCGTAATCTCGTGGACTCTCCCGAAGCTAAAGGTTTGTTACTCCATGCTTCTTTTCGAGTCTACGCTTCGCTGTCTCTTTCCTCCTACTGACCGGACTTCTTGGGAAAAGATACGTTTCGAGCTCTCAAGGGGTTTAACTACTTGGTTTCGGCACTCCATTCCTGCTCTGGATTCTACACCTCCGAAAATCGGACGGATGAGGAGAAAAATCATTTCATAGAACTGATTAAATGTCTATTCGGTGTAATCTCAGAGGCTCTACTTAACCATCCCGGGAACAAGCGATTCTTTGCGAGAAGGATCGGCTGGGACAGTCTGGAGCAAGGTCTTGCTGCGACTGGACTCCCCACTGAGGCGCCAGACCAATTATTTGGACTTATCTTGGCCTTTGCGATGGACGACGCTACATTATCGAGTTTAGTGGTATCAGTTAAACGAGGGTTGGCGTCGGACGGCAAATCCGGGCAAGAGAAGGAGGTGGTGGACAAGGTACGGGCTAAAGTCAGAGGAAGCTTTGGCTCTAAAGATATACTTGTCAATGCAGAAATTACTCCATTGATCCTCAGCTTTCAAGTAGCGATGGCGCAGACACAAGAGTCTAAGATTACGACAGTTGCTGTTTTGCAAGCCCTATTATCTATAGCTTCTTCGAGCAAATCAAATCTGGCTGCTATGCATTCGACGGGCATACTGAGCACTATTATCCCACGGTTATGGGATCCGTCTGTCCCGGAATTGGAGCGGGCCATTCTCAAGGAGTTTGCTCAATATCTCATGCAGCTTGGGATAAATTGCTTGAACGATGCCAAGTATCTTTACAGACAGGCTATGGCGCATGATGCTGTTGCTTCTTTCCTACTTCAGGGCCTCAAGATCTCACGGACACCTCCGCACGTTCAATTTGACCTTTCACTTCACGGGTATGCGTCCATGGAGTTTAGTTCTATAGGTCGCTCATTCCCCCCCACCCACACGAATGGTTTCACGTTCTCCGCTTGGATTTGCGTTGATACCTTTGATCCTAAGATGCATACTACTATTTTCGGGGTTTTCGATCCAACACAGCGTTGCTTTGTTCTAGCTTATATAGAGCAAGACACTCGAAAATTCATTCTACAAACATCCGTGGCGTCACCACGAGCAAGTGTTAGGTTTAAATCCACTGTTTTTGAGCCCCAAAAATGGTATCACATTTCACTCGTGCATCGGCGGCCTCGGACTACTTCGGCGGCGAAGGCTGCCCTTTATATAGATGGTGAATTCGTAGAACAAGTCAAGGCAGCCTACCCTCAACCCCCGCCAACCTCTTCGACGCCCGTTCAGGTTTTCCTCGGAACTCCATCGGATTTGTCGCCTCGTATTGGCCAAGGGGTAGTCTCATCGAGATGGAGTCTTGGGACTGCTCATCTATTTGAGGATGTCCTGTCAGACGATCTGATTGCCGTGCACTACCGCCTCGGGCCCTGGTATTACGGGAACTTTCAAGATTGTCTGGGGTCTTTTCAAACATACGAGGCCTCCGCAGCATTGAATATGCGCAACGAGCTTATGCACCCTGGGAAAGAGGAAAAGAGCGATATAATATCTGCCATAAGGAGCAAGGCGTCAGCCATACTGCCGGAAGCCAAGGTGTTACTCAACCTTTCCGCACAACAAATTCTTGACGATAGAAATGATAATAACATAGACGAGTCTCAATTAGCGAAAGCTCTTTCTCGGCCTGCATTAAAGAATCTACAATCCCTGATGAGGGGGGGGGCAGTAGCAGTTAATGGGGCAATTCCGTCGGTGAGCGAGGCCTTATGTTTGACACATGGAATAGCAATTATGACTGGCGAACCAGTTGTCATTGTTCCACAATCCCTAGATGATGCCGCTTGGTCAATCGGTGGCGCAGCCGCTGTGGGTTTAAAGATGGTTGAAGTCGCAAAGACTGCAAAGCAAGTTTGCAGGGCTGTGGAGATTCTTTTCGAAATCACGAAAGGCTCTTGGAGGAATAGTGAGGCTATGGAGAGAGACAATGGATTTGCAATTCTAGGGCATCTTATTCGGACAAAGGAAGGGAAGAATATTATTGGCAAGGATTTGCTAAGGGTCATCTTGGAATTCGTGGGCTTCAAGCATGGCGCCCCGGAGGAGAGTTTTATCATTAATCCTCTTGCATATAGGATTCTGCTTGTTGATTTTGACATGTGGAGGAAAGCGGATACAGAAACCCAAAAAGAATACTTTGCACAGTTTGTGACATTTTGTAATGGGAGCAAATATCATCATTTCAATTCTAAGAGGCTGTTCCGTATGCGTAAGCACTTCCCGGCCCCCCATCATTCTACTTAGAGACTTTCACTAATATACGACCATTCTGGCCTGTTTGTTGTTATAGGGATCGTCAAGAAATTAATATTTGCTCTTAAGGGTGAGGTATTCTCTCGTGAGGTGCTTCCTGATTTTATGGCTGCCTTCAAGGCGCTTGTGAAGACAAATATGTCTGCGGATGTTCTCCGATCTCTAGCTCTCTTCATCACCTACTCATTACACAAGAATAACCCCGCGAAGCCATTAAGAGTTAAAAAGAGTAATGTACAATTACGCCGACAGCCAACTCTGGGTGTCGGTATCGCAGGTGCAACTCTATCGCCAGTCAAGTCCATGAATGACCTGAGTAGTGATGGCCTTACTAGGCAGGAGGTCGGGGTTATGGTTTTAGAAATGTTCCAAGATCTTTTGTTTGAAGACGGAAATGGGGTTGGCAATATTAAGAAATTTGCTAGGACAGTTACTAATAAGGTATGTATTCTTAAAAAAAAATTCTCTATTTTGAGGAAGGCTTTGGCCTCGAGGCACGTTCAATATCTGTGTATCTTGGATCGTGGTTGGGTGATAACGATTATGGTCTATTCTCAAAAGCACGTTCTGATGCTATATTTTTTTGTGAAGTCGCTAATGTCTCAATAATTATAGTGGCTGTTGTATCTACTGGCCGAGAGCGACCCTAAAGTGGTGATTATTGGCGCTAAGATTCTAGCTCGGTTACTGGTTGTCCATGGCGGCAGCTACGTCTCGAAGTTTGGGTTAAAAACAGGGGGGTTTATTGCTATGCGGAATAGACTGAAGAGATGGTGGAATATGGCGCCTCTGTGGCCCATATGTTTTGCCATATTTTTTGGGAAGGATGTAGCCAAGATTGATGTTTCGAGGCCACTCGATTTGTTTAGCCTTGCTGAGATGTTCTCCGATGCTGGGAGCGGAAAAGTGGCATATCCTGAGATGTTGCCAGTCATCGCGGGGATGCTGAAGGCCGGCCTTGGTGCTATCGTTGCGGATCGGGGCGAAGAGGGAACCAGTGGGTCGAGTGATAACAAGGAGCCAGATGATGGTAAACTACAAACATCAAAGAACACTAGAGCGCGCTCATTATCGCTCAGCGACAAGTCACCCCAGTCTGGTAAGTACCTGGTTGGTGGTCAGCCCAAGTGGATAGGCTAATAACTTTGTCCTAATATAGCATCGAATAAAATAGGGGAGAAACGGCTTGGGGAGCTGGCGGGGATGCTCAATACACTTATACAATTCTTTGCGCACTTGCACACCAGTTGCCCGGCCTTCCGGGAGTTTTGTGCAACTTCGTCCTTCATCAAGGAGATGCTTGGAATCCTGTTTCCAATCGTTTGTAGCTCTGATCATGTCAGCGCAGAAACGGAGTTGAATTCGAAGGATTCAGCCCTGACATTCGATGGTGGGGACGTGGTGATTCGACCTTTGGCTTCAAATGTTGCTCCTCCCATTGTCCGAACTGTAACTGTTGACGAGCCTCCTAGCCCAACTACACCGCGATCAGATAGGTTAAGGAGAGGCTCCAGCTTTATACTTGTGACATCAGAGCCGACGCCCTATATTCCTTCTGCCGCGCGCCTCTCGCCAGCCATTGGGCCTGGGTTGAGAAATAGCGGCAGCGCAGTGCCAGGCCTGAATGTTTCCAATTCAGTCGTGGAAAGCCTGCTTGAGCTTGTTATGACAGTGTTTTCAGACTTAGTGCTGGAGAGGAGAGAGTTCACAGGATTTGGACTGAGCACAAAGGTAGGAAACATGTCGCTCAAGGACCAACGGCAGAAGTCGCCTGTCCTGACGCTGATATCGCTTCAGATTCCTCCTGGATTTCAGGAGCACCAGATTTACTTCGAAACTTATCTACTCCGGAACACCTTGAATCATCTCAGTAACGTTTTGGGGTTTGATAGAAAGAAGCTTTGCGAGCCACGGGTCTTGACCAGCATTGGAAGATTTGCGGCCCACATGACTGACTGTGTTTATGAAGGTTAGTGTGGTTAGCCACCCCTAGCTTGTGGTCAGCTAACATTTTTAGGGTGGTTCTTAAATGGGGCTGAAAGCTTGCTCGATTTCGTTGGAACAATACTGGAATATCTGCAACGGCCGGAAGTAGCCAAACAAAAGAGTGTTCGACTATGTAGCCAAACTGTAGCAAGTCTAAGAGCTGCAGTGTCGCGGCTAGTTCTTTTCAGACTGTCAGAACTTGATGATCCAAAGTCAGATTCACAACAAGTAGTTGGTTTTCTCGGAAAGATGATGTATTGGCAAGCGGTCATTCTTTCACCGGAAAACACAGAGGGGGAGTTTACGAGGCTTATATGCTACCTTCTGTATACTCGGTTGATAGACCAACAGCAGGACATAAAACTCGCCGCTGCTAATGTTTGTACTCCTGCTCGGCTTAGTTTGATGTTTTCTCTAGGGCAATGATTACTTACCATGTTTTTTTATATTTAGATGCTGCGGATTGTTTTAGTACAGAAACCAGCAGAGACTTCGGCATTACTAAACCAAGCCAAGACAATAGACCATAAGCAGTTGTCTTCAGGCTTTAAAAAGTTGATGGAATTGGTAGGACGTTTTCGTTAAGCTTTGTTGAATTGAAAAACTCACATATTTTTTTAGGACAGCGGCACTTGGCTAGACTGGGTTGACGATCATCGGGAAGATCTAGATGCCTTTTTCTACGGGGCTCTCTCCAAGGCGTGGGAGTCTTTCGTCGCAGAGGAAAATAAAAAAACTACAGAAACTGCGAAAGCTCGATCTTCAAAGCGCAAGGAAAAGTTGAGGCAGTGGATTTTAGAGGACATGAACAACGAGGATGTTTATCATCGCCACGAGTCTGCCTCCTCGCACTGGATGGTCAACATCTATAACTCGGAGCATCTTAAATTTCAGAGAGCCACACAGGATCAACAAGACAGTTTGAGCTATGTTATCTCTTCATATTCAAAGCTTGAGACAGATCTCATGAGGCCATGTGGGCTACTTGATGACGGTCAGGAGACTAAATGGCGGTTAGACTTGACCGAGGGGAGGAATCGAATGCGAAAGCGGATGTTACCGGACTCAAGTGCTCATTTACACAACTACCAGCCAAAACGGAGGCTTACAGGTGGCTTGGGCGGGAATACTGGACCAAGCAAATCCCATTCACTCTCTGTGGAGGATGACGAGATCAGTATTATCACAACTAGAGAGACAGACTCACTAGACCAGTCGCAGCACAACTCGGCCCGCGATGGAGGTGAAGACGATTTTGAGGAGGACTACGAATTGGTCGACGATCCACGAGAAGACGATGACGGTTGGGAAGATAAGAACAGAAAAGTCATGAGAACCATCCAGCATGGTGATGTGGTTGAGTATGTGCAAAATGTCTCCAGGCTGGTCGGATTGGATGCAGTGGAGGGGCTCCTCATCTTGGGGAAGAACTGCCTATACCTTATTGACAACTTCTTTCAACGGTCCGACGGAGAAATTGTGAACGTCTGGCAGGCCCCCAAGGACGAAAGGGATCAGTATCTGCAGATGATTTCCGGAAGAGAGGCAGGGGATCGAAAACCTGTCTCTGTTAACAGCGATCATGAAACTAGGCATTGGCCATTTGAGGATATGATCAGCATTAGTAAACGACGATTTCTGTTCAGAGATGTAGCTTTGGAACTATTTTTCTCGGATGGCCGGAGCTACCTTTTGACAACTATGTCTGCCAAAGATCGAGACTCCTTGCATTCTAAGCTCCTGTCAAAAGCCACCAATGTTAATAACAGTCCGGCATCGCTACATGTCGGAGATGCGTGGCGAGTCGAAGCACTAAGGACCCAGGATAACGCGACAAACTTTGGATCCAAACTTGTTAACGTCTTCACATCTAACATTCCCAATCCCGCGACAAGAAAATGGATTAAAGGGGAAATCTCAAATTTTCATTACCTTATGCTTGTGAACACAATGGCAGGGAGAACTTTCAATGACTTGACCCAGTACCCTGTCTTTCCATGGGTTCTGGCAGATTACACTAGCGAGGAGCTGGACTTGACAAATCCGAGAACCTTCCGAGATTTTTCGAAGCCTATGGGAGCGCAGACACAGGATAGGCAGCACGAATTCCGGGAGCGATATCGCTCTTTCGAGGAGATTGGCGACCGACAAGCTCCTCCCTTCCATTATGGAACACATTTCTCATCGGCCATGATTGTTTGCTCGTACCTTATCAGACTCCAGCCTTTCGTCCAGTCGTACCTACTTCTACAGGGCGGATCATTCGACCACGCGGACAGGTTGTTTTATTCCATTGAAAAGGCTTGGGCGTCGGCTTCGAGAGATAATATGACTGATGTCCGAGAGCTGATTCCCGAGTTTTTCTTCTTACCAGAGTTCTTAGTAAACTCTAATGCATACAACTTTGGTATGAAACAGGGGACCGATGAAGCTATTGACTCGGTCAAGCTCCCACCATGGGCAAAGGGGGATCCCAAAATATTCATTGCAAAACATCGGGAGGCGCTCGAGAGTCCATACGTGAGCCAACATCTCCATGAGTGGGTTGATCTTGTGTTTGGGTTCAAACAGCGTGGTGAGGCCGCTGTTGAAGCGACCAACGTGTTTCATCACCTCTCATATCACGGCGCAATCGATTTAGATAGCATACAAGACCCCGTTGTGAGGCTAGCTACAATAGGAATTATTCATAACTTTGGTCAAACTCCTCATCAAGTCTTCACTAGGGCACATCCAGTGAGGGAGGAGATAACCCACAAAAGTGCGAGGTTAGATGTTGGGGCTGAATTCTTAATTAGACTTCCTTTTCCTCTTCTCGGTAGGTTTTGGTTACTCCAAAATCAATAGGGCTCAGCTAACAACTATAGATAATGGCGAGAGAGTTAGCTCTCTTGTGTACTCAACCAAGTATGAGCGGGTGTTTTGCTCAAGCTCCTTTAGACTCAATCTTCCCCCCACGTACGATAAGTATATGGAGTGGGGGTTCACCGACGGAAGTGTGCGGTTCTATCATTTCGATAGCAAGAAAGTGAGTCATAGCACAGCCGACTCTTTTCTCGATTGCTGAAACTGATTGAAATAGCTATGCGGCCATCATGAACATCTGCACCAGGGGCAGGTATCCTCCGCTATCTTCGCTGACCCTAGGACATTGATTACTGCTGGGACAGACGGCACGATTTCCATGTGGCAAGTTCAAGCTACTTCAAGATCAGTTGAGCTTCAACTCAAGACATCCCTGTTTGGGCATGTCAAGCCAGTTACTATCATGGCAATATCAAGGTCTTTCAGCACTCTTGTTAGCGCCTCAAGTGATAATACCATCCTTGTTTGGGACCTGAATCGGCAAAGGTTCATAAGGCAGCTACAGAGCGATGCTGCGGTTCAGGTATGTGGGAATTGGTGGTGCATTTGTACAGACCACTAATTCAACATTTAGTGCGTAAGTGTCAACGATGTCTCGGGAGATATCGCTGTTTGTAAAGGTAACAGAGTGACCATGTACACTTTGAACGGCGAGCACATCCTTACGCAGAACATCTGCGATTTGCCTGAAGACAATGTTTTATGCTGCGCCTTTTATGAGGGTCTTGGAAATGAGTGGTTAGAAAGAGAGTTATTCTTCACAGGCCATAGACGCGGAGTAGTCAACGTGTGGAGCAAAGCTATTGTGGATGGGAAATTCAAGCTTCTGTCTGTCAACACTCTCCAGCACGCCAACCAGTTCCAAACAGATGCTCAGGTGCCCGCAGCCATTTCGGCTATCCATCCAGTGCCGCAGGCAGTGTATACAGGGGATGAAAATGGAAGAGTTGTATGTTCCCCTTTCCTTTGAATCATCTACCTTTCAAGCGCTAATATTATCATCAGCATGAGTGGGATTGCCAACTGGTTCAACGGAATCAATCGCCTGTTCTTGTTCGATAGACTTGTTACCATTAGCGGGGCGTTACGTTTTATGATCTTATGGGTTGCTCTAATGTCCTCTTCTCTTCTGTTTTTTCCGCTCGCTGTCTTCCCCCCCCTTAAAATCCTTATGTTTTCCCGGGGTTATGATACTTTCTATGTACACAATAGCTGGTTTCACATCTACTTGATTCTTAACTAGAGGTTCACCAATTATCACTCGTGTATCACTAAACGTGGATACCTGCCCTACTATAGAGTATCCGGGAATATTTGCACATTTTAGGCCCTGGAAACTCGTTGAATTGGTGGTCTGGGATCAGGGCTTGGCTATTGTGCGAGGGTGTGTGCTTGGTGGTATGATATAGAGAGATTGGGTGACCTGTGGTGAGCTCGAAAAGAGCCCTTGTGGATGGCAGCTCACCATGAGTATTATACTGTAGAAGGTCTAAATTGAGTTGGTCTAAACTTAGAGCTGCTGTACATAAGAACATTAGAATTAGTGTAGCCCTGAGACTATTAGTTTCTGGTGTCTACAGGTTTTTATATTTTCCTACTCCTTGTCCTTTCCATCTGCCTTGTCCCGTGTGGTTGAATCGTGTCTCCGGCTCTATACTTGCGGAAAGGGCTAGAAATTTAACTAGTTTTTATATTATGGTCGAAAAAAATTGGGAAATTTGGAAATTAAAAGTCAGAAACACGGTTGCCCGATTGGCTCGAGCAGACCAAACCCTCCAATCAAAAGCCCAGAAGCCCGATGGCCGTTTCCCGATTTTTTCTACCGGGAGCTGCATAAAACTAGTATGATAGAACGGAGTTTCAATACAAAAAGTTGCCGCAACCTGAACGACCCTTGACTGGCCATTATTATACTGCTTAGGGCCTGTTTGGATGAAATGGTTCCGTTCCGTTGGCACATACAAATGACCATTTCCTTCTGTTTCGAAAAGGTGTAAGCAAAATGACTGTTTGGTACAAATGGTAGCAACCATTCTGTTTCTTATTGGTGACAACAAGATGGTTGCCATGTAAACATATCATGAAAAATTTTCCATGTAAAATAATTACCTTCTATGTAATAATATCAGTTTTAACAATCACTGATTCCTATCAACCTACATTTCAACCAATCTAATGGCCAGTATGATACTAGTAAAATTCCTTTAAGCAGGCTAGTGTGAAAATTTTTCATGGAGCAACAGGAAATGGTTGACCCTTGGCGACCACCATTTCCACAGATCAAACCATTTCGCAACGGAATGGCTGCCACTTCTTCCTTTTTTGCCAAACAGGCCCTTAGACTGTTAGGTGGTAGCTTCGGCGTGAGGTATTCCGACAGCTAGGACCTGGATCGTGATTATATCGGAGAACTCGTTAAGAAGACACGAGTAATGTAGGCTAGATATAATATTCACTTCGGTGTAGATAGTCGAAGTATTGGTAACGATA
>Ga0307513_10000486_pt1 | contig 57184 bp, 53 predicted proteins | sample 15_EM_MG_FD_202174 | JGI IMG/M metagenome (GOLD analysis project Ga0307513, IMG submission 202174) | Populus trichocarpa ectomycorrhiza microbial communities from riparian zone in the Pacific Northwest, United States - 15_EM | ecosystem: Host-associated > Plants > Roots > Unclassified | place...
AATGTCGCCACGTCTATCACTCCTAAATTCCCCCTGCTTTTAAAACAAGCAGGGTAGTGCCTACGTGGGTCAGTTTTGGATGGAAATTACTGCGCTAAGTGGATCAGATTTCGATGGAATTCAACACCGAAAAGGACATTCAAGAGTCCGACTCAGCTCCAGCAGGCCTCAAGAGTTCCCCGAATACTTAATCGCGCTATCTTTGTGCATATTGAGGCGTATGCGCTCTACCTGCGCTTTGAAATTTTTAAACTGAGGCCGGAGCGCCAGTAATAGCGCGGAACATCGCTCAGCATTTATCTTATTTGGCGCGCTACCACGCCACGAACGGCACAGCCCCACGACGCACCAGCTCATATAAGCTTGCTACGCACTTGCAAGTTTAGCCAATACCTTCACCCCGTCCTCCTGAACAATCGCATATTCAACCGCCAGCCGCAGCATCGTGGGCGTGACGTAATGGCGGTGTACATAGTCGATAGCGCCCATGTAAAACCTGCCGAAGAAGTTTTTGCAATGCACGCGCGTGCCCAGCATGACGTCGACATGGTGGTCGTCCACGATCTCAACGCTGACGCAAGACCTGAACAAGAGGTGCTTGTCGTTGGCGCCCAGGATGACTTGCGCCCGCTTGTCAGCATGGTCAACAAGCTGGTCCAGCACGGGATATCGATTGGCGAAAAGATTGCTGGTGTCAGGCGACAACAAGGAAGACACCGGGCATCCCAACGGTGATGTCCGCAAACCCATGGGTTTGACCAACACATTACGCAGCGCCATGAGATTGGAGACGCCACCCGGCGCATTGAGTAAAAACCCCTCCAGCACCGCAGCCAGCAAATTTTTGGCGCTGGCGTGCTTGAAGCTGGTGCCGGCCACCCGCAGGCAAAACGTGTCATCGTGATGGACGCGCAAATCCGGCAGCTGCCGCAGCAGGAGTGAGTCCGCCGGCGGGCTGGGGAGCTCTTTCACGCTTCGCGCAGAACCCGAATAAGACAGAAAACCGGAAGCTCCTTTCCAGGAACCCCACCAGCCGCGCATCAAACCGGCGCCGCTTCGCACCGTGTTGCAGACCACACGATGAAAGGTTCCAGGCGGAGCATCGAGCGACAAGGTCGTAGTGGGTACGGTATCGGCCTTGAAGTTCTTTGCCTGAAGGAGCGCCATCACTTCGTCGGGCAACAACTCCGTCAGCGCTGGAATGCTCGCATCGTTGCTCAGTACCTTTTCTTTCAAGGACTCTGACAAATTGCCGCCCAGCTCGTTGGTATGGCAAGACAGCGCAAAAAACACGGGATGCAGGGAGTTGCGCGAGAGAGGAGAAAACTGGTGCCAGGTTTCACCGCCAAACCGCACCGTGAACAGGCAGTCCGGTGGAATGTTCACGAAGCGCAGCGCGCGGATAAAGTTCTGGGGGTCTTGCTGAATCTGCTGCTCTGATGCGCTTGAGAACCGCAACTGAGCGCCGCCACTACCCGATACCGCCGTGAAGATCCGGTGCCCGGCATGGCGGTGAAACGGGTGCCCCTTGGGGCCCACCACGAATGAATACAGGGACGTGGGATCGCCCTTTGGGAAATTGGTGCCGCCCAGCTTGGCCGAAGGTTCATCCAGCTCATCGACAAATGCGCTGTGCTGCCGCTGCCTGGACGCCACGCTGGCAAACAAATGATTTCCGGCGCCGTGCCCGATCTGAGCAATCAGGGATACCTCTACGGCCAGCCCACCGGATTCTGATGGAATGCGAACCGATGGAAACGTTTCAACCACTTGCGTGAGATTCAGCATAAGGTCCCTCTTCTTTTTTAAACTAGCTTCTTTGCGCCTTTGACCGGAGCGCGCTCCCGCTTGAGCGGCCGTGCGACCGGGCACAACTCAAATGCATAACCCGTAAGGCTGTTGACCAGGCTGTCGGCGTTGAGTTTGTAGAGTACAAACTGGCCGCTCCGCTCGCTAGTGACCAAGCCAGCGTTCTCCAGCACAGACAAATGGCGTGAGATGGCCGGGGTGCTCATGGCAAAGCGCTCGGCCAACTCGGTGGTGCTGAGTTCCTTTTCGGTCAGGTAGGCCAATATCTGGCGCCTGGGCCCGGACGCCAGCGCCTCAAAGATCTTGTCGAGTGGTGCAGTCATTCAACTATTAACTTATTTGTTAATTTATTGTATTTGCGGTTCATCTCTGCCGTCAAGCGCATCGCCAAAGACGGCGCAAATGCCGGCGGCTGAGCCCCGTAGTTGGTTACCACCGCAGGTCTCTCCGCGCTGATCTCAGAGACCCTCTAAGTTATCGGTAACCACAACTTCGTTTAAGTGAGTTCATTAACGGCCGATTCCCCTGTAATTTATGCCTTAAGTCGCAAATTTAGGTGCCCCATACTGGTTTTCCTGCTTCTCATCAATCTGCTTTGTTGGTTAGATTTGCAACCAGGAGACTTACTCCCTGGAGACCTCAAATGAAAAAATTAACCGTATGGTGTGCAGCCATTGCCCTGGTCGCGCTGACCCAAGCCGGTCACGCGCAGATCCTGATCGGGCAAACTGCCGGCTTCACCGGCCCCGTTGGCGCGGGCGTCAAAGAGACCACCGACGGCGCCAAGCTCTATATTGATTCCGTCAATGCCAAGGGTGGCGTCAACGGACAAAAGATCGAACTCATCTCGGTCGACGACAAGTTTGACCCCAAGCAGGCTGGCGAGAACGCCAAAAAACTGATCGAAGAGCAAAACGTGGTGGCGCTTTTCCTGACACGCGGAACGCCCCATACCGAAGCCATCCTCCCCCACCTGGCAAAGAATGGTGTGCCCTTGGTGGGCCCGTCTACCGGCGCCATGGTGCTGCACCAGCCTGTGCAAAAGTATGTTTTCAACGTACGTGCGACTTATCAGCGCGAAGCTGAAAAGGCCGTCAGCCACCTGTACTCCATGGGCATCACGCGCATCGCCATTGTGTATGCCGACGACAGCTTCGGGGCCGACGGCGTGGCGGGCGCACAAAAAGGCCTGGCTACCGCCAAGCTGCAACCCGCCGTTCTCGAAAAATTCAACCGCGCCAAACCCGATTTCACACTCATCACGCCCAAAATCATGCAGTCCAACGCACAGGCCGTCATCATGGTCGCGTCCGGTCAGGCGGTGGTAGACGGCACCAAGGCCTTCCGCACTGCCGGCTCTGCGGCGCAGATCGTGACGCTGTCCAACAATGCCTCTTCCGGTTTCATCAAAAGCCTGGGCGACAACGCGCGCGGCGTGATCGTGACCCAGGTCTTCCCTTACGAACGTTCCATTGCTTTCAGCATGGTCAAGGAAGCCCAGGAACTGGCCAAAGCCAAAGGCGGGGACGACATCAGCCCCGCCATGCTTGAAGGGTTTGCCGCTGCCAAGGTGCTGGTCGAAGGCCTGCGCCGCGCCGGCCCCAAACCTACCCGCGAAAAACTCCAGACAGCGCTGGAGAGCATGCGCAAGTACGACCTGGGCGGCCTGGAGGTGAGTTTCTCACCCGAAGACCATACCGGGCTGGACTTTGCCGATCTTTCCATCATCGGCACGGACGGAAAATTCCGGCGGTAATTTTCCGCGGCAAACAATGCTGGGATCAAGCGGTTCGGGCGACTCCCCGCTGCGCAAAACGCGTCATTCCGCTAAGCTCGAGCCATTTCAAAATCTGGCGACGAGGCTCCCATGACAAGCTACTGGCTCATGAAATCCGAACCCGAAGAATGCTCGGTTGACGACGCGCTCGCGGCGAAGAACTCCACCGTCCCCTGGGTCGGGGTGCGCAACTACCAGGCGCGCAACTTCATGCGGGACGGCATGCGGGTAGGCGACGGCGTGCTGTTTTATCACTCCAGCTGTGCCGAGCCGGGCATCGTCGGCCTCGCAGAGGTAGCTTCTACGGCCTATCCTGACCCGACCCAGTTTGACGCCAAGTCGCACTACTACGACGCTAAATCCAAACGTGAAGAGCCGCGCTGGCAGTTGGTGGATGTGAAGGTGCTGAAGAAGACCCGCAACCTGGCGTTGCCGGAGTTGCGTGCGAACAAGGACCTGGAAAACCTGGTGATCTTGCGCAAGGGCAACCGGCTGTCGATCACGCCAGTGGAGCCGCAGCATTGGCGCTTGATCACCAAGCTGTTGGCCAAGGCCTAACGCGAACGCGAACTGCGGGGGCTCTTCGGCCTACACTGCGCTCAGCCGGTGAAGCAATCGGCACCGAGTGGATCATTCCGCGGAGCTCCTTGCCGCCGGTGCCCACTATTGACTCGATTGCCGGCGGACCCGCATCACCGGAAGGTGTCAGGCCTTAATCCTTAGTTGTTCACGCCCATTCAGAGCGAGTGAACCAATGGCTTAAGGCGTGAAGAAACCAATTTCACCCAAAGTTTCAACCGCGCAACAGCCAAAATTCGGCTTCCCATTTGGCTGTCATCTTTGACATAGAGGCAACGCCCTCGCCCAGCCCGCATTCGTGCTGCTTTCTTGCGGCTTCCTTGCAATTCAAGGTCTCTGCACAACGCACCGCCCATCACCGTTGCAGCGCCGTATATCTCCGGCCCCTGTCAGCCCTGACAGGGTTGCCACACCCATAGCCGCTCCACAGAATGGCTCACACAGACAGGGACGGGATAGCCATGAGGGGGAGCGCGGATGCACGGAGCGGGAGGGCTCCTTGCCTCTTGCATTTGCCGCCTTGCCAGCAAATGCCTTCGCCACTGTCTTCAAAGGCAACTGCGATTTTTTTACTTTCAAAAAGAGGACATCTCATGACACGGATTCATCTCTCGCGGCGCGCGCACATTCTGCAAGCGGCCTTGTTAGCGCTAACCGGTACCAGCACTTTTGCTCAGTCCCCTCAGGGCAACGCGGCAAGCGGCAAGGTCACACCCGTGGCGGCCACCAAGCCAGCGGCGGCCCGCCCCGCTGTTGCGGCCACGCCTGCCGCTGCAGACTGGCCGACCAAACCCATTCGCCTGCTGATTGGTTTCCCGCCAGGCTCGGTGCAGGATTTATCTGCGCGGTCCATCAGCGAACAACTGTCCAAGTCGCTGGGCCAGCCCGTGATCGTCGAGAACAAGGCTGGTGCGTCGGGCACGATTGCCGCCGACCAGGTGGCCAAGGCGACTGACCTGCACACCTTCGGCGTCATGAACAACAGCCAGCTCACCATCGCCAAGCTGCTCAACCCGATGTCGCCTTACGACCCGGCCGTAGACCTGGCGCCCATCGCGCTGATCGGCACCACGCCCATGGTGCTGGTGGTCAGCAATTTCGCCCAGGGCAACACCCCGCAGGAATGGCTGACCTGGCTGCGCAACCAGGGCGACAAAGCCAACTACGGCTCGCCCGGCGCGGGCACGCCCGGCCACCTGGGGATGGAACTCATCAAAAGCCGCAGCGGCGGCCTGGGCGTGATGCATGTGCCCTACCCCGGCAACCCGCAGATCATCACCGCCATGCTGGGCGGCCAGCTGCAGGCCGCGCTACTGCCGCCAGGCCTGGCCATGCAGCAGGTCAAAGCAGGCAAGATGAAAGCGATAGGCGTCACATCGGACCAGCGCAGCATGCTGGCGTCAGATCTTCCCACGCTGCGTGAAGTCGGCATCATGGGCGCCGACATGGAACTGTTTACCGCGCTGGCCGGCCCCGCATCACTGCCCGCCGCGGTGCGAGACAAGCTCGGCGCCGCCGTGATCGACATACTTAAAACCAGCGAGACGCGCCAGCGGCTCATCACCGTGGGCTGGCAACCGTCGCCCTCTACCGCCGAAGGCCTGCGCACCCGCATGCGCGCCGACACGCGCAACCTGGGCGGCATCATCATGCTGCGCGGCATTCGGGCCGACAGCTGAGCGCCTGAGCCGCTATTGCGGCAAGGCCTTACTTCACCAGCTCCAGCACCTCGCCTTTTTTCTTCTTGATCAGCAGCACCAAAAACTTGGCAGGCTGCGTGGTGCTGGCGTTGCGCCCCACGGTGTGGATATCGTTGGGGCCTTCGTAAAAGGTTTGCCCGGGTGTCAGCGTGACTTCTTTTCCGCCCTTGACGCCCATCACGATGGAACCCTCCAGCACATAGATAAACCCGTGCGCGCGGTGGCGGTGCACCGGGTCGGCCGCGCCAGGCGCGTAGTCGACGGTGATCATCAGTCCTTCCTTGCCGGGCAGGTCAGACAGGTCTTTTGCCATCAGCGGCGTCACGCTGACGCCCTGCGGCCCACCGGCCAAAGCCGGCTGGGCCAACGACGCAGCGATTGCCAGCAACAAGGTCAGGTAAATTTTCTTCATGGTTTGCGTTTCATGTTTCGCATGGCGTACTCCAGGGGAGCCGGGCTTAGTCCATGCGGGTGTCCTCGGTGTGAGGTGGCTCGGGATTGAGCGGCCCATGCTTGTAAGACGATTGAGGGGAGCGTTTTGTGACGCGGCTCCCCCGCTTTACCTGGCAAGCAACACGATCGGGCTTATTTCGCGGGCCTCGACTGGGCGAACCACTCTTCAAACCGGGTGGTACCCAGGCGCGGGTTGTCGCCGGGGACGAGGGTGTTGTCTTTCAGCTCGGCGCCGAAGTAGCGCGCATGCACGTCGGCGACCACCTTGCGCGAGTCCTGCATCGCCGTCAGGTAGCGCTGCACCAACTCAGCCAGGGGCACGCGCTCGGGGCCTGCCACCTCGACGGTGCCGTTGACCGGCGCAGCCAGCGTGTAGTCGGCCATGGCCTCGGCGATGTCGTCCGACGCAATGGGCTGCACAAAGGCCGGCGACAGGCGAACCGTTTGCCCGTCGGTACCCGACTGGGCAATTCCGCCCAGGAACTCCATGAACTGCGTCGAATGAACGATCGTGTAAGGAATTTTTGCGGCTCTGATCAGTTTTTCCTGCGCGATTTTCCCGCGGAAGTAGCCGCTTTCGGCCAGGCGATCCGTGCCGACCACCGAGAGCGCCACATGATGCTTCACGCCGGCCGCCGCTTCCGCGGCCAGCAGGTTGCGGCCCGAAGTTTCAAAAAACTCCAGCACAGCCTTGTCTTCAAACGACGGCGAATTTGCCACATCGACGACCACCTGGGCGCCCGCAAGGGCCTCGGCCAGGCCTTCGCCGGTCAGTGTGTTGACGCCGGAAGCCGGCGATGCCGCGAGGACCTCATGGCCGCGTTGGCGAAGCTTGTTGACGAGCTTGGTTCCGATGAGCCCGCTGCCACCGATCACGACGATTTTCATTTCCGTACCTCTTGAGTTTGAAACATTGACGGTGAATCGTAGGCGTGAAACAATTTGGCGGAAATGATTTATACCCCTGAATTTCTGCCAGTCCATCGCACGCCCCTCTCCGTGCTGTTCGTGGCCTACCCCGACATGGGCCTGCTGGACGTGACGGGCCCGCAAACCGCGTTCTGGGCAGCCTCCAAAGCCATGGAAAAGCGCGGCCTGCCAGGGTACACCCGCCAGACCGCCAGCCTCAAGGGCGGGCTGGTCACCAGCGCCGAAGGCGTCGCACTGCACACCCTGAAGCTGGCCGACATTGACACCGCGGCCGTTGACACCCTCGTCGTGCCAGGCTCGCCCCACATCGCGGACGTGCTGGGCCAGTCCAAAAAGCTGGTCGAGTGGTTGCGCCAGGCATCGCAGGGCGCGCGCCGCACCACGTCCGTCTGCAGCGGCGCGTTTTTGCTGGCGCAGGCAGATCTGCTCCATCACAAACGCGCCACCACGCACTGGGCCATGTGCGACATGCTCAAAGAAAAATTTCCCCTGGTGGAGATCGACCGCGACGCGATCTTTGTGCGCGAAGGCAAGGTCTGGACATCCGCCGGCGTGAGCTCGGGCATAGACCTGGCGCTCGCCCTGGTGGAGGCCGACTGCGGGCATCAGGTCGCGATGGAGGTCGCGCGCGAGCTGGTCGTTTACCTGAAGCGGCCGGGCGGGCAGTCCCAGTTCAGCGAGTTGCTGCAGTCGCAGGCGCAAGACAGCGCCGTGTTCGACAAGCTCAATCTCTGGATCACCAAAAACCTCGGCAGCCATGCCCTGACCGTCGAGACGCTGGCCGACAGGGCCCGCATGAGCCCGCGCAATTTCGCGCGCGTCTACAAGGAAAAAACCGGGCGCACGCCGGCCAAGGCGGTCGAAGTCTTTCGCCTGGAGGCCGCCAGACGGCTGCTGGAAGACTCCAGCCGCAACGTCGACCAGATCGCCCGCCAGTGCGGCTTCGGCGACGAGGAACGGATGCGCGTGACCTTCCAGCGCAACCTCGGCGTGGCGCCGCGCGACTACCGCAAGCGCTTCTCCAGGTGACGCCTCCCGTTACCCGGCAGTGGACTTCAGCGCCATATACGCCACGATGATCGCCGCCAGAATCAGGGACACACCGCGCCAGAAAGCCACCGGGTTGCGCTCCAGCAAAGCCGGGCGGGCCTTGTCCAGAAAGGCCTGGTTCGGGTGGCGCAGGTCGTATAAAAACTCCGACAACTCGCCATAGCGTTTGGCAGGATCGGGATGCACGGCCTTGCGGAGCACGCCATCCATCCAGGCGGGTATGCCCCGGTCGTCGTACAGCACGGAGTCGTAACGCAGCTTGTTTTGGGCGGCCCGGGTCCGGCATTTGGCCACTTCCGCGCCGTAGGGCAGTTTGCCCGTCAGCATCTGGTAGGTGATGACGCCGAGCGAAAAAAGGTCCGAGCGCGTGGTGCCGCCCTCGCCCAGGAAATACTCCGGCGCCGAGTACTGGGCCGTGCCCAGGATGTCGTCGTGCCCGCCGGGCGTGTCTGCCTCCATGAGGCTGGCCACGCGTGTAGAGCCGAAGTCGATGATCTTTGCCGTGCCGGTCTTGTCGATCATGACGTTGTCGGGCCGCAGGTCCTGGTGCAGCATCTCCAGCCGGTGAAAGGCGAGCAGGCCTTTGGCGATTTGCTCCACCAGCCCGCGCACCGCTTCCAGGCCGGGCCGGGGGTTGTCAATCATCCACTGGCCCAGCGTTTGCCCGTCGATGTATTCGGTGGCGACATAGACATAGTGGCGCTTTCGCGTCGGCACATAGGGTTTGAGCACATGGGCGCTGTTGATGCGCCTGGCGATCCACTCTTCCGTCAAAAACCTTTCGAGGTAGGCCGGGTCGCCGCCCAGGTCTATCGACGGTGTCTTGAGGATGACGAGCGCGCCCGTTTCGTTGTCGGTAGCCAGGTAAATATGGCTGCGGCTGCTGCCGTGCACTTCGCGGACAACGGTGTAGCCGTCGAACACCGTCCTGGCATTCAGGATAGGTGGGAGCGGCAAGCCCGACAGCTGCTGGACCAACTCGCCGGCCTGCCGCCCCGGCAGCTCATCAACGCGAACGACCTGCGCCGTGAGGTTGTCGGCGCTGCCCTGCTGCAGGGCTTTCTCAACGATGGCCTTTGCCGCGGTATCCAGCCCTTCAGGCGCATCGGCACTGCCGTGGATGATGCCGGCCATGTCGTGCTCGCTGACGTGTTCATACACGCCGTCCGTTGCCAGCAGAAAGATGTCGCCCTGCTCCACCTGCTGGGTCTGGTAGTCGATTTCAAGCTGGGGCTTAAAACCCAACGCACGGCCGAGGTAGCTTTGGCCCTGGGCAATCCACACGCGGTGGTCGCTGGTCAGTTGCTCCAGCGCCCTTCCGCGCAGGCGGTAAATGCGTGAATCACCGACATGAAAAATATGCGCGGTGGTCGACTTGATGACCATGGCGCTCAAGGTGCACACATAGCCTTTGTCCTTGTCGTAGCGGTACTGGCTTTTCTGCGTCTGCGCATGCAGCCAGGAGTTGGTGGCGCTCAGTATCCTTTCGGCCGATGTCTTGACCGACCAGGCTTCGGAGGTGCAGTAATAGTCCTCAAGGAAACCGGCGACAGCGTACTGGCTGGCCACGTCGCTGACGGCGCTGCTGCTGATGCCGTCGGCCAACGCAACGGCAATGCCCTTGGCGCTCAGTTGCGGCTCGTTCGGTACGCAGATGCCGTGGAAATCCTGGTTGGTTTCCTTGCGGCCCTTGTCCGAATACTGGCCTGCCGATATCTTCAGTTCAGGGGACATGTGAGGCACCGGAAAAGCCCCGCGCATCTGGCATCCGGCATGCGCAAGGGCTTTTGTTGTGGAGGCGGATTATTTGAAGGAACGCGTCGGTCCGGTTTTAATATGCGTGGCATACAGCGTCAAACCCGTGAAGGCCAGGCCGCCCACCAGATTGCCCAGCACCGTCGGGATTTCGTTCCAGATCAGGTAGTCCATGATGGTGAAGTGTGCGCCCAACAGCAGGCCCGAGGGGAACAGGAACATGTTCACGATGGAGTGCTCGAACACCATGTAGAAGAACAGCATGATGGGCATCCACATCGCGATCACCTTGCCGCTGACCTGGGTGGAGATCATCGCACCCACCACGCCGGCCGACACCATCCAGTTGCACAACATGCCGCGCACGAACAGCGTAAGCATGCCGTTCGCGCCGTACTTCTGGTAGCCCAGTGTGCGGTTCTCGCCCACAACGCCGATAGCCTTGCCCACCGCGTTGGGCTCGGTCGAAAAGCCGTTGGTGACGTAGATGGCCATCATCACAGCCACCGTGAAAGCGCCCAGAAAGTTACCGACGAACACCAGGCCCCAGTTGCGCAGCACGCCCTTGAGGGTGACGCCCGGGCGCTTGTCGATCAGCGCCAGCGGGCACAACACGAACACGCCGGTCAGCAGGTCAAAACCGAACAGGTACAGCATGACAAAACCCACCGGAAACAGCACGGCGCCCAGCAGGGGCTGGCCGGTTTGCACATTGATGGTGACGGCGAACCAGGCCGCCAGGGCCAGGATGGCGCCGGCCATGTAGGCCCGGATAACGGTGTCACGGGTGGACATGAAGATTTTGGATTCACCCGCATCCACCATCTTGGTCACAAATTCCGAAGGCACTAAATAAGCCATACGATCCCTCAAATCTTGAAAAGGCAAAAAAAAATCCACTTCGAGATCTTCAAAAAGATGAAGACCGAAGTGGACGACGTTATCCATTCAGATCAATGGAGCGCCGCGAAGCTCGCGGTGCCCTGCGCAGGCCTTCGTTAGCCTGACCGGTTGGGTGAAAGCACATACCGTGCCGAGAAGAAAACCCCGCGAATCGGGTTTTGCCAGTCCTTTGGGCATGCTGAAGGCGAATGCGTCGCCCCAAATTTGTGCATTACGGTACCAACAGGCAAATATTTGGTGCCTGTTGCATCCCGCCAAGTGAAGCCCCGCAACGTAAAGTTCGCGGCTTCCGGCCACGGTTTACGCCTGCTTTACCGCGGCACTACATCCCCGATGTGTACTCGTTTTGAAATACCCGGGCGCAGATGGCTGCGCGCAAACAATCGGGAGAAGACATGTATTTTTCATTGGCTAGAGGCACCCCTTTTTCACGCCTTCGAATGGGGGCGATGGCCCTTTTTCTGACGGGCGCGGCTTGCAGCAGCCACGCCCAGTTTGGCGGCGGGAGTGGTGGCGGCCAGCAGCGACAGCGCGGCGGCCACGGCCAGGCCCAGTCGGGCGCGCAAACCCCGCAGCGCAGCCAGACAGGATGGGAGCAACTCAGCGGCAAGCTGTATGACTTGCGGGTGCAACTGCTGATCACGCGCGAACAAGGCCCTGCCTGGGAAACCTTTCGCGGCAGCTTGCTAGAGGCAGCTCTCACCGCGCCGGCGGGGCAGCCGATGCAGGACCAGCAGACAGCGAAAGACGCTTTTGGGCAATTGCTGCGTGATGCACAAAGACGCGCCAGCACTCTGGCAACACTGGATGCGGCCGCGCAGGCCTTGCTGGCCCAGCTCAGCCCCGAGCAGCTTCAAACGGCTGACAAGGCCTTGCCCGCACTGCTGGCGGAGCTGGGCGGCAACCGGCCGCGATAACGCATTGCAAGCTTCACGATTCAAGCACCGCCAGCATCTAGGCCTGCTTGTTCTCCAGCAGCTTCACCAGCGCCCACAGAACCCGGTTCGCCGGTACCGGCACGCCCAGCGCTTCGCCGCGCTTGACGATCAGGCCGTTGAGGTAGTCGATCTCGGTGGGTTTGCCGCGTGCCAGATCCTGGGCCGTCGAGGCGTACTGGGCGGGCATGCTGCCGGCGAGCTTGTCGACGGCGGCGTGCACGTCGCCGGCCACTTCCACGCCTTCGGCTTTCGCCACGGCGAGGCATTCGGCGACCACGTCGCGCATCACGTCCTTGATGCCGACGCCCTGCACCGTCTTGCCATAGGGCAGCTGGGCGATGGCCGAGACAGCGTTGTAGGCACTGTTGAGGATGAGCTTGGCCCACAGCGCGCCGCGCACGTTGCCGGACACTTCCGTCGGAACGCCAGCCGCAATCAAAGCTTGCGCTGCGGTGTCGCTCAGGGCTGAAGGTTCAATCACCAGATCACCGCGGCCGTGGTGCTTGAGGTGGCCGGGGCCGGCCATTTCAGTGGCAACGTAAACGACGGCCGCCGCCACCGGGTGCCCAGGCAGCACGGCGCGCAGGCGGTCCGCGTTGTCAACACCGTTTTGCAGGCACAGCACCAGAGCGCCGGGCGCCAGGTGTGGGCGGATCAGTGCACCGGCTGATTCGGTGTCGGTGGACTTGACGCAAAACAGCACCAGTTGCGCGCCCTGCATTGCAGCGGGTTCGCTACTGGCGGCCAGGCGCACGTGTTCGTCAAACGTGCGTGTTTCCATGTGCAGGCCGCTCTCTTCAATGGCGTCTACATGTCGCGGCCGCGCGATCAGCACGACATCGTGCCCAGCGCGGGCGAGCATGCCGCCGAAATAACAACCGACGGCGCCTGCGCCCATCACGGCGACTTTGAGGGATTGGGTCATGAAGAGCCTTCAACTTTCAGCAAGAGAAGAGATGCGGGATGCGAAGTCTCGGATTGTGGGTGAAGTGCGCGATGTTTGCTGGCGGCCTCACCAAGCCATTCAAACGGCTCGAGCCACTGGCGAGCTACCCCAGGCTGCCCGCAAAGCGCCGCCCCAACTGCTCACGCTCAAAAGCCTCAGCCACAAAGTCAATGAACACGCGGGTCCTGGCCGGCATCTGGCTGCGCGTGGGGTAATAAATCGAGATCGCGCCGGCATCCACATACCAGTGCGGCAGCACCCGCACCAGCTCGCCGCGCTCCAGCTGCGGCAGCACGTCGGGCACGGCGATCAGCGTCACGCCCAGGCCCATCAGCGCGGCGGCGCGCATGGCGGTCGGGTCGTTCAGCACGACCGACTCGCTCATGCCGGCTGCGACTTCAGCGCCGGCCGCGTCGCGCATCGCCCACTGGCGCACACGGCCACTGGCGCTGGATCGCATGACGATGCCGGGCAGCGCGGCCAACCCTGCAGGATCGACAGGCGCCGGCCGGCCGGCCATCAAGGCGGGCGACGCCACAGCGATCAGGTGAATCGGCGCCAGCGGACGCGACACCACGCCCGGTGACAGCTCAAAGCCACCGCCTATAGCCGCGTCATAACCCTCGGCAATCAGGTCGACCGGGCGGTTTTCAAAATACCAGTCGGGCCGCACCAACGGGTGGCGGGCCAAAAAAGCCGGCAGCAGCGGCAGGATGTAGTCAATACCAAAGGTGGGCGACATGCTGACTTTGAGCGGCCCGGCGGGCGCGCCGCTGTCGCCAGCCACCGCCGCAATCGCCGACTGCAGCGCGTCCAGGTTGCCGCCAATCGACACCAAAAACCGCTCGCCGGCCTCGGTCAGCGTGAGCTTGCGCGTCGAACGCTGAAACAGCCGCACGCCGATGTTGCGCTCCAGCATGGCGACGTTGCGGCTGACGGCTGCCGGCGTGAGCGCCAGGCGCCGCGCCGCTGCCGAGAAGCTGTGGCCTTCGGCGCTGCGGACGAAGGATTCGAGGTTGGCCAAGGTTTCCATGGGCTGATGTTAGGGCTGTTTCACCCTTATTTCAACCAATGCTTGAAGATAATTCAAGGCATTACAGGCTTATCAAAAGGCAATCCAAATCCCATCATTCATTCCGTCAGCAACGAGTGAGTAATTTATCAACCCCAAGGAGTGAATTCATGTCTACCCCAATCTCAACAACCGCCACCCCCACCATCGGCATCATCGGCTCAGGCGCCATCGGCTCGGCCGTTGCCAAAACCCTGGCCCGCCACGGCATCCAGGCCACGCTCGCCAACAGCCGCGGCCCGGATTCACTCAAAGACCTGGTGCGCGAACTGGGCCCGACCATCAAAGCCGGCACCCGTGAAGAAGCCGCCGCCCAAGACATCGTCTTTGTCGCCGTCAACTGGGGCCGCCTGCCCGCCGCACTGGCCGGCCTGCCCAACTTTGGCGGGCGTATCGTCATCGATGCCAACAACCCGATCGAAGCGCCTCTCTTCAAACCCGCCGAGCTGAACGGCCGCCTTTCGAGCGAGGTCGTGGCAGACCTGGTGCCCGGCGCACGCGTGGTAAAGGCCTTTAACCACTTGGCCGCCGCGCTGCTGGCCACCGACCCGGCCGACCAGGGCGGCAAACGCGTGCTGTTTTATTCAGGCGACGACGCGGCGGCCAAGGCCACCGTGGCGGCGCTGATCACGAAGCTCGGGTTCTCGGGCATAGACCTGGGCGCGCTGGCCGTGGGTGCACGCCTGGCCCAATTCCCGGGTGGCCCGCTGCCCATCCTCAATCTTGTGCATTTCGGTTGAGGGCCACCGGCCGGCCGGGCCTGACCCGTCGCTGACAGATCAGGCCCGGCCGGTGCGAGGCGCTGCGTAAAGTCACAAATGGCATGCATTTTTTACCGTCGGTTTACCGGCGCTAGACCGCCGCTATACCGGGCCATCGCTCAATGGCGATGCGCAGGGTCCTGCGCGGCCTGGGTCGAACAACAGGGTGCACCTGTTGCCCGCCCCAGGCAGGTCAGAAAGTTGCCGGTGCTTAGCGCCGGCTTTTTCCGGAGAAAACATGAAGTTCACTTATTCATCCAAACTGTTGTGGCTGTCTACCGCCGCGCTGTCGCTGGGCGCCGCACTGGCGCAACCGGCACAGGCGGCGCCCTTGGCAGCAGGCTCACTGGATGTTTACATTGGCGGCAATATCGCCTACAGCCGCGCGCCCGGCCTGGGCGGCAGCATTGACGGCGCCCTGAGCAACCAGGGACTGGCCAGCAGCACCTCAACCAGCACACCGGGCACCACTGCGGGCCTGCGGCTGGGCTACCGCCTCAACCCCAACCTGGCCGTTGAAGCCAGCTATGACCGCATCGGCTCGACGGACCTGCAATCGGCCATCGCATCGCCGGCGGCGGACAGCGCAACGGGCACCTGGAAGGCGCATGGCTTCGGCCTGCATGTGCTGGGCATCGCGCCCATCGACAAGCAATGGTCGGTGTACGGCCGCGCCGGTGTCGTGCAATGGCACACCTCGCTTGACACGGCTTCAGCCACCGGCAGCACGCCCAACGTGTCAACGACCGGATCCAATACCTCGCTGGCGCTGGGCGCCGGCGTAGCCTATGCCATCTCGCCCAATGTGGACGCCACGGCGGAGCTGGTTCGCTACAACCGCGTAGGCACTTCCGCCACGGGCAACAGCGCGGTCAACCAGGTCAACTTCGGCCTGCTCTACCACTTCCTCTGAAGGTGATTCCCGGCCGGCGCCGTGTGCGTCGGCCTTTTTTTGGTTTTGATGCGGGCCGGGTAAGCTTGCGGTCCGCCCCGGCGCAACGCCACTGGAGCCACCCCATGCCCCCTGCCCTCCGAGTCCCCCGCTGGCCGGTCCTTGCGCTGATGCTGGCCGCGCTTTTTCACGCGGGGCCGGCGCCCGCCCAGCAGGACAGCGGACGCCTGACGCGCAAAACCGCCAAAGCCACCGTACCGGCCGAGGTGCGGCAGATCCCCGACATCGCCTACGGCACGGATCCGCGCCAGCGCATGGACGTGTACCTGCCGGCCTCCATGACAAGTGCGGCAAATGCGCTTGTCATCGTCATGGTGCACGGCGGCGCGTGGATGGTGGGCAACAAGGCGATGTCCAATGTGGTCGACAACAAAGTGGCTTACTGGGTCCAGCAAAAGGGCGCTATTTTTGTCTCTGTCAACTACCGCCTCTCACCGCAAGCCGACCCACTGGTACAGGCGCGTGACGTGGCCACGGCGCTGGCCAAGGCACAGTCTCTGGCGGCCTCCTGGGGCGGCGATCCGGCGAAGGTCATCCTCATGGGGCATTCGGCCGGCGCGCACCTGGTAGCGTTGCTGGGCGCATCGCCGGCGCTGGCACGTGAGGCCGGCGCCAGGCCCTGGCTGGGCACCATCGCGCTCGACAGCGCCGCGCTGGACCTGGAACGCATCATGAACGCCCGCCACATGCGGTTTTACGACCGCGTATTTGGCGCCGACCCGGCGTACTGGCACAGCGTGTCGCCCAGCAGCGTGCTGGCGCCGGACGCCACGCCCATGCTGTTGGTGTGCTCCACGCAGCGGGCAGACGGCCCGTGTCCTCAGGCGCGGGATTTTGCTGCGAAAGTAAACGCCAAAACGGCAACCCGAAGCAAACAGGCCAGTGTGCTGCCGCAAGACCTGACGCACGAGCAGATCAACACCAGGCTGGGCCTGCCGGGCGGGTACACCGAAGCTGTCGACGGCTTCATATCAAGTTTGGTTTACACACGCTGAGCCGCACGGCCCATTCAGGTGAGTTCACCGTAAATTAGTGATCAAAACAACTTCCAGCCCTTTAACGGTCTTGGTTTATTGCTATTTATTTGGTAGCAATATGCATCAACCGCAGCCTGCATGCGCGAGGCTATGCGTCAGGTTTGGCGCCAAGGCTCGCGTCAACTTCCGGCGCCTTCGCCACGCGGCGGTGATAGCTAAAGAAGGTCCACATCATCAGCGTGGCGTCCGGCCCTTGCGGCTCGTTGAACTTCACACTGGCGTCGCCGCCGCTCCAGGCGTGGCCCAGTGAATCGACGTCGCACTTCACCAGCTGCGGTTTGCGGCCCGCGTACCAGGTTGAGGTCTGGTAAGCATGGCGCGGTTTGCGGCCGCCCCGGCGCTCGGGGTGGCGGCGCACCACCGGACCTTCACGCGGCGCGCCTTGCGCCAGCGCCGGGCCGTTGACGATTTCAAACTGCTCGGCCAGCTGATCGGCGTTGACCCCCCGCACTACGGTGTCGTGGTCGCCATGGATCAGGATGGCCGGCATGCCCGGAAATGGCGGCTGGGCGCTGGCAAACACGCGCGCCGCCGCGCCGTAAGACGAGGCCGAGCCGTGCTGCATGGCACGGTAGGCGCTGAAGGGTGAATGCGTGGTGCCGAACACCGGCGCCGAATGCATGCCCACGGCGGCAAACAGCGCGGGGTGGCGCAGCGCCAGAATGGCCGCCAGCGCAGCACCTGCCGACAAACCCGCCACATAGGTGCGCGAGGCATCCAGTCTGTGCTTGCCTTGCACCTGCGCAATCATCGCGGCGATCACCTCGATGTCGCCCTCGCCCTGCTGCGTGGCACGCTTGTACCAGTGCCAGCAGCGGTGCGCGTCGGCGGTGCCGGATTGCTGCGGATACAGCACTGCAAAGCCTTTGCGTTCGGCCAGCTGGTTCATGCGGCTGCCCGCGGCAAAGTCGGCCGCTGTCTGCTGGCAGCCGTGCAGCATCACGACCAGGGGGCGCCGCTTGGGAGGCGCCTCTGGCATTTCAGGTGAATCAGGCGAAACAGATGAAGGAGGCGCCTTCAGCGGATCGGCCACGCCGGCAGGCAGGTAGAGCCAATACAGCATGCGCCGCGTATCCGTCCACAGGCCGTCTCCCGGCAAGGTAAACCAGGCTTTGCGCCAGGTGCCGGGCAGGCCGGCCGCCGCACGCGCCTGCGCGGCTGTGGGCCGGCGGGCGCTTCTGGCTTTTTTGGCAGGCATGGGCGCCATTGAGGCCACCGCAGCCGCCGGCTTGACGCGTTTGGCTGCGGGCCTGCGTGGCGTGGCGGCGGGCAAGGCCCTGGGCAGCATGCTTTTAAACAGCTGCAAGCCCCGCGCCTGCTGGGCCTGTTGGGCCTTGCTCACGCGGCGCAGGCTTTTCAACCAAAGACTGCTCAGGCTTTTGGCCATGGGTGGAGGTGAAGGTGTGGGGTCATGGAGGTGCTCAGCACGAGGGTGAATGCAGGCCATCGGCCAGCGCGTCCTGAAACTGAAACAATAAGTACACTGTCATTTTGCTGCATCGCAGCAAAATGTCTATCGGACGGGACGCCAAAAACCTTGATTCAGGTGCTTTCCGCCACAAAATCAAGCCCTGAAAGAGGTAAAGCCGAGCCGCTACGATGGAGGCCGTGGCCTTGCGCACCGCTTCAGAGCGTTTTTTGCCCCTTGCCGTGCGTTATGCCGTCAGCTTTTTGTCCGCTTTCTGTCAGCTTTTCATTCGCTTTTCACCCGTTTCTTGCGCCATGCCTGATTTTCTGACCGCCGCCCTTTATCAATTCGTTGAGCTGCCCGACTTTGCCGCGCTGCAGGCGCCGCTGCTGGCGCAGTGCGAGGCAAACAACGTCAAGGGCACGCTCCTGCTGGCCGCCGAAGGCATCAACGGCACCATCGCCGGCCCCGAAGCCGGCGTGCGCGCCGTGCTGACGTATTTGCGCAGCGACCCGCGTCTGGCCAAGCTTGAGCACAAAGAAGCCTGGGCCGACCGCCTGCCCTTCTACCGGATGAAGGTGCGCCTCAAACGCGAAATCGTCACCATGGGCGTGCCCGAGGTGCACCCCGCGCTGATGGCCGGCGAATACGTCAAACCCGAAGACTGGAATCAGCTCATCCATGAACCCGGCGTGGTGCTGGTCGACACACGCAATGACTACGAGGTCTCTATCGGCACCTTTGAAGGCGCGATCAACCCGCACACCACCAGCTTTTCAGAACTGCCCGGCTGGGTCGAGCGCGAGATGGCCGAAGGCGGCAAACTCGCCGCGCAGAACGGCAAAAAACCCAGGGTGGCGATGTTCTGCACAGGCGGCATACGCTGCGAAAAATCCACCGCGCTGCTGCGCTCCAAAGGCTTTGAAGAGGTGTATCACCTGCAAGGCGGCATCCTCAAATACCTGGAAACCGTGCCCGAAGCGCAAAGCCGCTGGGAAGGCGAATGTTTTGTGTTTGACGAACGCGTCTCAGTCGGCCACGGGCTCAAGCCCGGCGGCTTCACGCTGTGCAGGTCGTGCCGCGACCCACTCAGCGAAGAAGACCGCCAGTCACCCCTGTATGAGCTGGGCGTGAGCTGCCCGCACTGCCACGGCAACACCACCGAAGAACAAAAAGCCGGCTACCGCGAACGCCAGCGCCAGGTCGAGCTGGCCGAAAAGCGCCAGGCGGCACACATCGGCGTGCGCCAGCCCGGCGGTTGAGTGTTCCAGTCATGAGCGGCGCCCTGCCCGTCCTCTACTCGTTTCGCCGCTGCCCGTATGCGATGCGCGCGAGGCTCGCACTGGCCGTGAGCGGCGTTAGGGTCGAGCACCGCGAAATCACGCTAAAAAACAAGCCGGCCGAGATGCTGACCGCCTCACCCAAAGGCACGGTGCCCGTGCTGGTGCTGCCGGGCGGTGAAGTCATTGACGAAAGCCTGGACGTGATGCTGTGGGCGCTGCGGCGCAACGATCCGGAGGATTGGCTCGCACCCGCGCAAGGTTCCGTCGACGACATGCTCGCTCTGACTACCGGCAACGACGGCGCCTTCAAACGCAGCCTGGACCGCTACAAATACCCGAACCGCTACGCCGAAGAATCCGCCGGTGATGCCGAGGCCTTTGCGCAGCAGCACCGCAGCCTGGGCGCCGCGTGGTTGCTCAAGCTCGACGGCATGCTCGCAGGCGGCTGGCTTTTCGGCCCCCGCGCCAGCCTGGCCGACATGGCGCTACTGCCCTTCGTGCGCCAGTTCGCGCATACCGATCCTGACTGGTTTGCCGCACAGCCGTGGCCGCGCCTGCAAGCTTGGCTGGCGCAGTTTGAGGCCAGCGCGCTGTATGCGGGTGTGATGGAAAAGCATGCGCCATGGCAGGCCAGCGTGGGCTAAGGCCAGTCAGGAGACCTCCTTGAAGACATCACTGCAACCGGGCCTGAAATACGTTCATCGCTTCGTCGTCCCCGCCAGCAAAACCGTCCCGGCGCTCTACCCGGAGTCTGAAGAGTTCGTCGCCATGCCGGAAGTCTTTGCGACTGGCTACCTGGTTGGTTTTCTCGAGTGGGCCTGCGTGATGGCGATCAAGCCGCACCTGGATTGGCCAGCCGAGCAATCGGTCGGAACGCACATCAACGTCAGCCACTCGGCCGCCACGCCGCCGGGCATGGAGGTCACGGCGACGGTGGAGCTGCTTGAGGTGGACGGCAAACACCTAGTGTTTGCCGTGCAGGCGCACGACGGCGTGGACACCATCTCTGAAGGGCGGCATGAGCGTTTTGTGATCGACAAAGAACGCTTTGAGGCGCGGGTGCGTGCCAAGGGCAAGATTGGCAACGAAAAATAGGCATTTCGCTCCCTCTCCCTCTGGGAGAGGGAGCCAGAAGAGTCAACGCTGAAAGCGCGTCGACAGCACCACCGAGGTATTGGTTCGCTCGACGCCTTCCAGCAACCCAATGCCGTCAATCAGCGCATCGAGCCGCTCAATCGAGCCCGCCTGCACGATGGCGATCATGTCGAAGGTGCCGCTGACCGACAACAGCGACCGCACCTCGGGAATCTTGCGCAGCGCCGCCTCAACCGGGCCCGACAGCTTGGGGCCGACGGTAAGCATCACATGTGCTGATACCTGCGACTGTTCATAAGCGTCCCCGATGCGCGCGCCATAACCGGTGATGACCTTGTCACGCTCCAGCCGCGTGATGCGGGCCTGCACCGCCGTGCGCGACAGCCCCACCTTGCGCGCCAGCAAGGCCATGGGGCAACGGGCGTTTTCACGCAGTTCGCTGAGCAGGGTCTGGTCGATGGCATCGAGGTTCATGGGCGCTCCAAAACTCAAAACTAGTTAAATAGACTTTTTTTATGGTCTATTTGACTAAATTATGACTGTAATTTGTATCTATTGATACTGGCAACTGTCACCACTCCTAACCACAATAAAGCCATGCCCCGGCTTTGGGGCGCAAGTCACACCTCAAGGAGACACCATGAAAAAGAACATCCTGATCGCAGGCGCCGGCAAGATCGGCTCAGCCATCGCTGGGCTGCTGGCCGCCACGCCGGACTACACCGTCACGGTGGCCGACGCATCGCCACAAGCACTCGCCGCGATCAAAACCGGCCCGCGCGTGCAGTGCCTCACGCTGGACATCACAGACCCGGTCGCCCTGCGCACCGCGCTGGCCGGGCAATACGCGGTGCTCAGCGCCGCACCCTTTCACCTCACCACCCTGATCGCCGAAGCCGCCGTGGCCGAGGGCGTGCATTACCTGGACCTGACCGAAGACGTAGCCAGCACGCGCCGCGTAAAAGAGTTGGCCGTCAGCGCGCAAACAGCGCTGATCCCGCAATGCGGCCTGGCGCCCGGTTTTGTCTCCATCGTCGCGGCCGATTTGTGCAAGCGCTTTGACAGCCTGCACAGCGTGCGCATGCGCGTCGGCGCATTGCCGCAGTTCCCATCGAACGCGCTCAATTACAACCTGACCTGGAGTACCGACGGCGTCATCAACGAGTATTGCGAACCCTGCGAAGCGATCGTCGAAGGCGTACTGCGCCAGGTGCCGCCCCTGGCCGAGCACGAAGAGTTTTCATTAGACGGTGTGACCTACGAAGCCTTCAATACCTCTGGTGGCTTAGGTACGCTGTGCGAAACCCTGCAGGGCAAAGTTACCCACCTCAACTACAAAACCATCCGCTACCCCGGCCACGCGGCCATCATGAAGGTGTTGCTCAACGACCTGCGCCTGCGCGAGCGCCGCCATGTGCTGAAAGACCTGCTGGAAAACGCCTTGCCTGTGACGCTGCAGGACGTGGTGATCGTGTTCGTCACCGTGAGCGGCCAGCGTGATGGACGCCTCACGCAGGAGACCTATGCGCACAAGGTTTACAGCCAGGTGGTGGATGGGGTGATGCGCAGTGCGATCCAGGTCACTACGGCTTCGGGCATTTGCGCTGTGCTGGATTTGCTGGCGACCGGGCGCTTGCCGGCCAAGGGGTTTGTGCGGCAGGAGGAGATTGGGTTGGGGGATTTCCTGTCCAACCGGTTTGGGAGGGCTTATGCGGAGCACGCGGCTGAGAGGCTTGTTGCTTGAAGTTTCTAATGAAATTAGCCTCTAGCCCAATATCCATCTTGGCTAGTAGCTATTGAATTGATAGCGATTTTGGGTTTTGTTGTTGTGCTTTTTGCTGAGAGCGGCTGGCCGGGGGTAGCCCGGCAGCTACTCACTTTTCTTTTGCTTCGCCAAAAGCAAAGTAAGCAAAAGAAAAAGCGACCCTACTTGCTGCGTCCCTTCGCTTCGCTGCGGGCAACCTGCGGTGCTCGATTCAGGCGGGGTCCGGCACAAACTCGCCTTCGGCTCAAACAAGTGCCGGCCCTAATCCGCCTGAACCTCCGCTCCTCGGCGCATCCAGAAGGGATGGGGGAGGAATACCAATACCCAACAGCCGAAGACAGAGCCTCGAATACCTGAAGAAACAAGGACTCGCCACGGCGAGTCCTTGTTGGTATTTGTATTGGTTTTTGGTATTCAGTCCCCGCTTCCGATTGCCCCTTGTGGATGCGCCGAGGAGCGCAGGGCCAGACGGATCAGGGCAAAAACTTGTTTGAGCCGCAGGCGAGTTGTTTTTGACCCCGGCTGGACCGAGCACCGCAGGTTGCCCCGGAGCGAAGCGCAGGGGACGCAGGAGCCAGGGTCGCCTTTTTTTGCTTACTTTTTTTGGCGAAGCAAAAAAAGTGAGTCGCGTGCCGGGCGACTCCCGGCCAGCAGAACTCAACAAAGAGAGCGCCCTAAAAATCAACAACAGCCCTATGCCCCAGGCCAGAGGGGGCCAAACCCCTCAAACCAGCATCTCCCCTTTCATCCTCTCCCCCAAAAAATCCAGAAAACTCCGAACCGCCGGCACCTGCCCCCGCCGGGAAGTAAACACCGCGTGGGCAAGCCCGGACCGTATCGCCCACCCCGGCAACACCGGCACCAACAACTGCGCCTGCAGCTCTGCAGCACTCATCGACTCGGGCAGAAAACTCATGCCGGTGCCGGCCAGCACAGCCAGCTTCAGGGTCTGCAGGTCGTCGGCCACATAGCGCGGCTGGTGCTGCAGCACAAACTCTTTGCCCTCGGGGCCGATCAGCGTCCATGACGTGCGCCCGTCGGCCCAGGACATGGCGACGGTGTCGAGCTTGTGCAGGTCTTCAGGCTTTTCAGGCATGCCCTGGCGCTTGAGCAAACTTGGGCTGGCGAGCAGATGGCCTGCGCTGGCGCCCAGGTTCTTGATCACCAGGCTGCCGCTTTCATCGAGCGTGGGCCGCACGCGCAGCGCGATGTCGATGCCTTCTTCCACCAGGTCGATCACGCGGTTGGTCACGCGCATGTCGATGCGTACCTGCGGATACAGCGCCATGAAGCGCGGCACCAGGTAGCCCACCGCGCCTTGCGCCAGCGTCACCGGGCAGGTGATGCGCAACGTGCCGCGCGGCTCGACCTGCATTTGCGCCACGGCTTCAGACGCCGCCAGGGCCTCATCGCGCATGGCGTTGCAGTGGCGTAAATAGATCTCACCGACTTCAGTCAGCGAGAGCTTGCGCGTGGTGCGCTGCAAGAGGCGTACGCCCAGGTGCGTCTCCAGCTCGGCCACGCGGCGCGACAGGCGCGACTTGGGCAGGCCCAGCGCCCGGCCAGCGGCAGCAAAACCGCCCCGCTCCACCACTTCGGCGAAATACAGCATGTCATTGAGGTCTTGCATGGCGGGGTTCCTTTCTTGGCTCTCTTCGCTGGAAAAACAGGATTTTCAGGCCTTTACTGTCCCATCAGTAGGACGATAAGTCACATTTTTGCCGACTTATCAAACACTCGCACCATCCGCACAATCTATCCATGGCTGCGATTCACAGTGAACACAGCCAAACAAGCTGATTCACAACTTCAACCCAACTTCAACTTTCAAGGATTTCCATCATGACCAAGCTTCTTCACGTCGATTCCAGCATTCTTGGCGGCAACTCGGTGTCACGCCAGCTCACCGCCCAAATCGTGGCCTCGTGGCGCGCCGCCAACCCCGGCACCGAAGTCAGCTACCTGGACCTGGCCGTCAACACCCCCAGCCACCTGTCGGCCGAATCGCTCGGCTTTCGCATGCCTGCTGACGCCGTGCTGACCGATGCACAAAAGCGCGAGAACGCCGTGTCTGAAGCCCTGGTGTCGCAATTCGTGGCTGCCGACGTGATCGTCGTGGGCGCACCGCTGTACAACTTCGCCATCCCCAGCCAACTCAAGGCCTGGATCGACCGCATCGCACAAGTCGGCCGTACCTTCAAGTACACCGACAAAGGCCCTGTGGGCCTGGCCGGCGGCAAGACCGTGATCGTGGCGTCCGCCCGTGGCGGCGTGTATTCGACCAGCGAAGCCATGACCGCGATGGAACACCAGGAAAGCTACCTGAAGGTGGTGTTCGGTTTCTTCGGCATCACCGACGTGCGCTTTGTGCGCGCCGAAGGCCTGGCCATGGGCGAAGCCGCCAAGGCCGCCGCACTGGCCGCCGCTGAAATCGAAATCGTGACGCACACCCAGCCGTCGGCCAACCAGGACAAGGCCGCCCTGGCCGCCTGAGACTGACGCAGACGCTCAAGAGCGCACAGCAAAAAGCCCGCAGCTGCGGGCTTTTTTTTATGGGGGAACGAGTGCCGCTCGAACGTGATGTGTCAGGCGTGTTTTTTCACCCAGCCCACATAAGCATCAACCCAGCCCTGCAAAAACTTGCGGCTGGCCTCGCCGATATTGCCGTCGGCGTCGTACAGGCCTTCCTTGTTATGGATAAAGGCTTCAGGCTGGCCCAGTGTGGGCGCGTTCAGGTAGGCCAGGATGTTGCGCAGGTGCTGCTGCGACAGCGCCGTGCCGATAGGGCCGACCGACGCACCGATCACGCCGGCGGGTTTGCCGTCCCAGGCGCTTTGCCCGTAAGGGCGCGAGGCGTGGTCAATCGCGTTTTTCAGCACGCCGGGAATCGAGCGGTTGTATTCAGGCGTCACAAACAGCACGCCTTGCGCCGCCTTGATCTCGCCCTTGAGCCGCTTCACTTCGGCCGACGGGTTGCCATCGTCGTCCTGGTTGTAAGGCGGCAGGTCGTCAATGCGCACATGGGTAAAGCTGAAGTCCGCGGGGAACAGCTTTTCAAGCGCCCTGGCGAGTTTTTTGTTGAACGAATCTTTGCGGATGCTGCCGACGACAACGGCGATCTTGTATTGGGCCATGGGGTTCTCTCCAGAAAAAAAATGAAAGGGGATCGCCGCCGCAGCGACGCGCGAAGCAGCTGTGCAACCTGACTCGCATCATTATGCAAAGCGGCCGGCCGGGCTCGGCGCGCAAATGAAACACCTTGTGAGATAAAGGGTAAGCCTTGTTCAACCGCTGGCATGGGCCACGACCTACAGCGGCTTGGACTGCAGGCCGACGATGCGCTTGCCTCGCAGTGGGAATACTTCCTGGGGTGCACTCCAAAGACTTCAATGAGCCTGAAAAAAATCCAGCGGCCGACGCAACGGCGGCGACAGGTGTGATCGCGAAGAAGCGGGTTGATCAGCCCGGCAATGCGCGCGACCGTTTCGTCCGTGTGCGCGGCGCCCGCGAGCACAACCTCAAAAACATCGACGTCGACGTGCCGCGCGACGCGCTGGTGGTCTTCTCGGGAGTGTCGGGCTCCGGCAAATCGTCCCTCGCCTTCGGCACCTTGTATGCCGAAGCGCAGCGCCGCTATTTTGAATCGGTCGCACCGTACGCGCGCCGTCTGATCGACCAGGTGGGTGTGCCGGATGTCGACGCCATCGAAGGCCTGCCGCCCGCCGTGGCGCTGCAGCAGCAACGCGGAACACCCGGCGCACGGTCGTCGGTGGGAAGCGTCACTACCTTGTCGAGCTTTGTGCGCATGCTGTATTCACGTGCCGGCAACTACCTGCCGCGCCAACCCATGTTGTATGCCGAAGATTTTTCGCCCAACACGCCGCAAGGCGCCTGCCCGCACTGCCATGGGCTGGGCCATGTATTTGAAGTGACTGAAAAGCTCATGGTGCCCGACGACTCGCTGACTATCCGCGAGCGGGCCGTCGCCGCCTGGCCGCCGGCCTGGCATGGCCAAAACCTGCGCGACATCCTGGTGACGCTCGGATACGACGTCGACACACCGTGGCGCGACCTGCCCAAAAAAGACCGCAACTGGATTTTGTTCACCGAAGAGCAACCCACCGTGCCGGTGTACCCCGGCTTTACCCCGGCAGAGACGCGCACCGCGCTGCGGCGCAAGACAGAGCCCGCCTACCAAGGCACTTTTACAGGCGCGCGCAAGTACGTGCTGCACACCTTTGCCACCACACAAAGCGCGCTGATGAAAAGGCGGGTGTCGCGTTTCATGGCCGGCAGCCTCTGCCCGAAATGCAGCGGCAAGCGGCTCAAGCGAGAAGCGCTGGCTGTCACCTTCTCGGGCCTGGACATTGGAACGTTTTCCCAGATGCCGCTCAATCGCCTGGCCGAAGTGCTGGCGCCTATCGCCGAGGGCCGCTTCGAAGCTGCGGACGCGCGCGCCAAACCAGGGAGAGCGAGCCTGAGCCGCGTGGAGGCGAAAGCGGACACCGCGCGGCGCGTGGCCGCCGGGGGCTCCGCCCACGAAGGCTCCAGAGACGTGCGGCGCACGCCCAACCTGTCGGAGGAAAAGCGCATTGCGGCGCAGCGGATCGCACAAGACCTGCTGGCGCGCATAGCCACCCTGCGCGAGCTGGGCCTGGGCTACCTGTCGCTGGACCGCAGTACGCCCACCCTGTCGCCCGGCGAGCTTCAGCGCCTGCGCCTGGCCACGCAGATCCGCTCCAACCTGTTTGGCGTGGTGTACGTGCTGGACGAACCTTCGGCAGGGCTGCATCCCGCCGACAGCGAGGCGCTGCTGGTCGCCCTCGACCAACTCAAGGGCTCGGGCAATTCGCTCTTCATCGTCGAGCATGACCTGGACATGATGCGGCGCGCCGATTGGCTGGTCGACGTTGGCCCGCTGGCGGGTGAACATGGCGGCCACATTCTCCATAGCGGGCCGCCTGCGGGGCTGAAAGGCAATCCGGAATCGCAGACGGCGCGTTATCTATTCACCGAAGCATCGCCACAGGCTCGCGTACCGCGCACACCCACCGGATGGCTTGAGCTGCACGGCATCACCCGCAACAACCTGCGTGGGCTGGACGCGCGCTTTCCGTTGGGCGTTCTGACAGCCGTAACCGGCGTGTCGGGCTCCGGCAAATCCAGCCTGGTCAGCCAGGCGCTGGTCGAACTGGTCTGCGCGTACCTGGGCCATGAGCCGGAAGATGCGGAAGAAGACAGCGATGAGTCAGGGCCTACCGTAGCGGCCGTCACGCGCGGGCGACTGCAAGCGGGCATGGAAGGCATACGCCGGCTGGTGCGGGTAGACCAGAAACCCATCGGCCGCACGCCGCGCTCCAACCTCGCAACCTATACCGGCCTCTTCGACCACGTGCGCAAATTGTTCGCCGCCTCCAAAGTCGCGCGAGCCCGGCGTTACGACGCGGGCCGCTTCTCGTTCAATGTGGCCAAGGGCCGTTGCGAAACCTGTGAGGGCGAGGGTTTCGTGAGCGTGGAGATGCTCTTCATGCCCAGCGTGTATGCGCCCTGCCCCACCTGCCATGGCGCACGCTACAACGAGCAGACCCTGAAGGTGACCTGGCAAGGCAAGAACATTGCCGAAGTGCTGCAGATGACGGTGGAAGAAGCCTGCGGTTTTTTTGCCGGCGAGGCGAGCGTGCTCAAACCTCTGGCTTTGCTGCGCGACATCGGCCTGGGTTATTTGCGGCTGGGCCAGCCCGCCACGGAACTGTCAGGCGGGGAAGCCCAGCGCATCAAGCTTGCGACCGAGCTTCAGCGGGCACAGCGCGGCGACGCGCTGTATGTGCTGGACGAACCCACCACCGGCCTGCACCCCGCCGACGTGGACAAGCTGATGGCGCAGCTGCAGGGCCTGGTCGACGCCGGAAACACCGTCATCGTGGTGGAGCACGAGCTGCGCGTGGTGGCCGCAGCCGACTGGGTCATCGATGTGGGGCCGGGTGCGGGCGAAGAAGGCGGCCGCATCGTGGCCGAAGGGCCGCCGCTGGAGGTTTGCAAGGTCGCGGGCAGCCGCACCGCGCCTTACCTGCGTCGCGTACTCGGAACAAAGTAAACGGCCTGGGTATTGAGCCCAGGCCGATCCATCAACCCGCGCGCCGCTGCCCCGCCAGCCTTTTCACCACCGCGACCAGCCGGTCGATCTCGTCAAAGGTGTTGTAAAACGCCAGCGATGGCCGCACCGTGGTCTCGACACCAAAGCGCCGCAAAATCGGCTGCGCGCAATGGTGGCCGGTGCGCACGGCAATGCCTTCTTCATTGAGCGCATGGCCGACTTCTTCGGTGCTGTAGCCGGCCAGCACAAACGACATCACGCTGGCCTTGTCGGCGGCCGTGCCGATCAGGCGCACACCCGGGACAGCGCCTAGCTGCTGCATACCGTAGACCAGCAGGTCGTGTTCATAGCGCGCGATGTTTTCAATACCGATGCGATTCACATAATCAATCGCCGCGCCCAGGCCGACCGCATCGGCGATGTTGCCGGTGCCGGCTTCGAACTTGTTGGGAATCGGCTGGAACACGGTTTTTTCAAACGTGACATCGGCAATCATGTTGCCGCCGCCTTGCCACGGTGGCATGTCTTCCAGCACCTCGCGCTTGCCCCAGACCACGCCGATGCCGGTAGGGCCAAAGACCTTGTGGCCCGAAAACACGAAGAAGTCTGCGCCGAGTGCCTGCACATCAACCCGCATGTGTGAGACGGATTGCGCGCCGTCGACCAGCGCCTTCGCGCCGGCGCGGTGCGCCATCTCGACGATCTCTTTGACCGGCACCACGGTGCCCAGTGCGTTGGAGACCTGCGTGACGGCGACGATCTTGGTGCGGTCATTCAGCAGCTTGCGGTATTCGTCGAGCAACACCTGGCCCGAATCGTCCACCGGAATCACACGCAGCTTGGCGCCCTTGGCGGCAGCCAGTTGCTGCCAGGGCACGATGTTGGCGTGGTGCTCCAGGTTGCTGACGATGATCTCGTCGCCCTCGCCCACATGCTGGCCGCCCCAGCTTTTGGCCACCAGGTTGATGGCCTCGGTGGTGCCGCGCACAAAGATGACTTCGTTCACGTCGGGGGCGTTGATGAACTTCTTCACCCGCTCACGTGCGCCTTCATAGGCGTCGGTGGCGCGCGCGGCAAGCTCATGCGCGGCGCGGTGGATGTTCGAGTTCTCGTGCGCGTAGAAGTGCGCAATGCGGTCTATCACCGACTGCGGTTTGTGCGTGGTGGCGGCGTTGTCGAACCAGACCAACTGCCGGCCGTTGACGCGCTCCTGCAGGATGGGAAAGTCGCGGCGCACCGCGTGCACGTCAAACGCCGGATGCGCCGACTGGCCTGCCAGCGGTACCGTGGCATGCGGCGCGGGTTTGGCGGGTGTGACATAGCCCGTGGGCAGAACCACTGAATCCACGAAGTAGAACTTGGGCTCGGCGGGAGCTGCATCAGGGACGCGCGCGGTATCCGCTGGCCCGTAAACTGACGGCACACCGGGCTGGCTGAAAGGCAAGCTCGCCAGGCCGTCCAGGCCGGCGTCACGCCCTCCCGCATTGGGTTGCCCATGCCGGTCGCCAAGAAAATAAAACGGCGCGGCGCCTGCAGGCGGTTGCGCAGCAGCAGCGGCCTCTGGCACGCCCAGCGCAGCACCACCCAGGCGCGGCTCGTAGGCCGGCAACACACTGACAGCCGTGTCGGGCACGCCGTTGCCTGCCGCGGCATGCGGCAACAAGGCCGGTGCGCGATTGGCGAGCGAAGGCAGTTGCGCCGGAGAAGCCGGGATCAGGTTGCTACCGGGAATCTGCCCTTGCGAAATCGGCGTGCCCGGCACACCGGGGCCAAAACCCGCCGGGCTGGCCAGGGGCGAGCCCGGTGGCGCCAGGTGCAAGGGCCCTTGCACGCCGGGCACGGGCGATGCAGGGAGCGTGGGCGCCTCGCCCGGCAAGGCTGCAAACAAGGCGGTGGCCATGCGTGACAGCAATGCCGTGTCGATGGGTGACTCAGGCGCATGCGGCTGGGGGACGGCCAGGGGAGTGGAAGCGAGCATGTTCACCGCGCTTTATTTGTAGGTATCGGGGTAGTCGTGGTATTTGCCGATCTCGACATCGTCCAGCACCGCGAGCGCGTCGGTGGTCAGCACCGCGAGCGAGCAATACAGCGAGATCAGGTAAGACGAGATCGCGTGGTTGTTGATACCCATAAAGCGCACCGACAGGCCCGGGCTTTGTTCGCCGGGCAGCCCGGGCTGGAACAAACCAACTACGCCCTGGCGCTTGTCGCCCACGCGCAGCAGCAGGATCTTGCTCTTGCCATCGGCCACCGGCACCTTGTTGGAAGGGATCAGCGGAACACCGCGCCAGGTAATGAACTGCGAGCCGAAGAGACTCACGGTAGGCGGCGGCGTGCCGCGGCGTGTGGCTTCGCGGCCGAAGGCGGCAATGGCCAGCGGGTGCGTGAGAAAAAAAGCAGGCTCTTTCCACACCTTGGTCAGCAGCTCGTCCAGATCGTCGGGCGTGGGCGCGCCGGTGAGCGGGAAGATGCGCTGCTCGTCCGTGACTTGCGCCAACAGGCCGTAGTCCGGGTTGTTGATGAGCTCGCTTTCCTGGTTTTCCTTGATGGTCTCGATCGTCAGGCGCAGTTGTTCCTTGATCTGGTCGTGCGGGCTGCTGTAGAGGTCGGAGATGCGGGTGTGCACATCCAACACGGTGCTGACGGCGTTGAGGAAAAATTCGCGCGGTGCTTCTTCGTAGTCGACAAAGGTGCGCGGCAGCTGGTTTTCTTCTTCGCGTGCGGTGCATTTGACCTTGATCGACTCCGGGTTCTTCACCTTGTTCAGGCGGTAGATACCGGCTTCGACGGGCACCCATTGCAGCAGATGGGTCAGCCAACGCGGCGAGATGGTCTCGAGCTGCGCTGTGGTTTTGGTTGCATTGGCTAATTGCCGCGCGGCGTTATCGCCGAGTGCGGTGGTTCCGCCCACTGTTGCCGACATAGAAAAACTCCCTCGTTAGAAAAATCAACTAAAGAACTGAAAGAAAGAAACGTGGGCTGCAGTGTCGGGGGCCTCAGGGCCCGCTTCAACATGCTATAGCCATCAAGTTGATGCCGCGCACCAGATTGGCCTGGCTGATGGCTTCGCCTCGCGTGACCAGCGACGAGGGCGACATGCCCAGCGCCACCGCCAGCTTTTCAACGGTGACCAGCGAGGCAATCGCCCTGCCCCGCTCAATCTCGCCCACATAAGAGCGGTTGAGGTCCGAGCGTTCGGCCAGCCCTTCCTGCGACCAGCCCTGCGCCTCGCGCGACTGGCGCACCGCGATGCCGAAGCTTTCGACCAGCGCCGTCATATCAGTGCACTCCCCAGCGACTGCGGTGCGGCCTCCACGGCGGCCACCTCACGCGAAACCGCCTGCGTGACATTGCCGCCTGCCGGCACGTCATAGGTGATCCATACATTGCCGCCAATCACGGCGCCTTTGCCCAGCGTGACCCGGCCGAGGATGGTGGCGCCGGCGTAGATCACCACGTCGTCTTCCACCACCGGGTGGCGCGGCAGGCCCTTTTGGAGCTTGCCTTCGAGGTCTTTGGGAAAACGCTTGGCTCCCAGCGTCACGGCCTGGTACAGCCGCACGCGCTGGCCGATCACCGCTGTCTCGCCGATCACAACACCCGTGCCGTGGTCGATGAAAAAGCCGGGGCCGATCTGCGCGCCCGGGTGGATGTCGATGCCGGTCTGGGAATGCGATAGCTCAGCCGCGATGCGCGCCAGCAGCGGCAAGCCGAGCTTGTACAGCTGGTGCGCGAGCCGATGGTGAATCATCGCCAGCACGCCCGGGTAGCACAGCAGCACTTCGTCCACGCTGCGGGCGGCGGGGTCGCCGTTGTAGGCAGCCAGCACGTCGCTGTCGAGCAACTGGCGGATGCCGGGCAAGGCCTCGGCAAAGCTGCGCGCCGCCAGCAGCGCTTCAGCTTCGATGTCGGCGTCGCCCCGGCCCTGGTGGCGCGCGCTGTAGGTCAGCTCCAGCCGTACCTGGGCCAGCAGCCCGTGCAGCGCGGAGTCCAGCGTGTGACCGACGTAAAAGTCTTCGCTTTCCTGGCGCAAATCGGTGGGGCCCAGCCGCATCGGAAAGAGCGCGCCCTTGAGCGCCTCGATCACCTGGGCCAGCGCATCACGCGAGGGAAACTCGCGCCCGCCCGGCTCGCGAGAACGCTTTTGCGACTCACGCCATTGCCGCCGCACCTTGTGCAGATCGCCCACGATCTGGTTGATATCAAACATCGCCATGGCAGTTCAATCCTGTTCCCAGGGCAGACCCCGGAACCGCCAGCCATCGGCCACGCCGCGATGTTGCTGCTCGTCGATCTCGCCTTCAAAACCTTCGAGCACGTTGTAGACCTGTGTGAAGCCGGCCTTGGCGGCGGCTTCGGCCGCCATCGCCGAACGCTTGCCGCTGCGGCACAGCAACAGCACCACGGCCTCCTTGCCGCCCACCTTGGCTTCGACCTCACGCACAAAGCGCGGGTTGCGCGTCAGCGCGGTGCCTGTCGCCCAAGCCACGTGAAGGCTTTGTGGCACATGGCCGACAAACTTGCGCTCTTCGCCAGAGCGCACGTCAACCAGCAAGGCCTCGCCCGACGAAAAGAGCTGCCACGCCACGTGCGGCGGCACGCCGCCCGCATAAGGAAGGCCGGCTTGTTGCGCGGCCTCACGCGCCTCTTCAAGTGCCTGAGGCAAAACCAGTTCGGATGTTTCAGAAGGCATCGTCGTTCCCAGAGGAGTCGTTCAACACAACCCGGATCAGCCGTCATTTCGATGGGGATGGCCAGCAACCGGGATTCAAGAAATGGACTCTAGGTGGCGCGATTCAAAACACAAAAGAATAAAAACGAGCTTCTTAAAACCGAAATCATCTTTGGATCGCCTCACAGAACGAGCGGGACGGAAGACAAAGCACCAACTGCTTAAAACGCAGCAGTAACGGAGGGTTGTGCTGATTTTTCAACTGTTAACTGCTCATATTTCAACAGCGTGTTGATTCCTTCCGGCGGCTCATATGTGGTTGATTTTTAAGTTTCTCCTTTGAAATCAATAGCATTACCGGATTGGCCGCGTGGACGGCCGCACTGGCACATCGATTGCAATGTGATGAGCTGTCATGACAGGTACATCCGCAATGCTCGCTGCCCACACCGCCGTCGCCTTCTCGCCTTTTGTTCGGCCCACCACGCTGCACAACCGAATTCGTGAAGACCTGCGCGCCCGCATTTTTTCAGGCGCCTATCAGCCGCATGACCGTATGCCTTCAGAAAGCGAGTTGATGACCCAGTACGGCGTGAGCCGCATCACCGTGCGGCAGGCGCTGGGCAATCTTGAAAAAGAGCGGCTGATCGTCAAGGTGCCGGGCAAGGGTTCTTTTGTCACCCAGCCCAAGCCCTTCCAGGAACTGGGCCGCCTGCAAGGCTTTGCCGAAGCCATGGGCGCACTGGGGCATGAAACCTTTAACAAACTCTTAAGCCTGCGCACCGTGGCCGCCACGGCGCAGGTCGCTGAAAAGCTGCGGCTGGAGCCCGGCACACCGGTGACCGAAATCCACCGCGTGCGCTACCTCGACCGCCAGCCCGTGTCGCTGGACATCACCTGGGTGCCGCAATCTATCGGTGAGCGCCTCGCGCGCGCAGACCTGGCCAGCCGCGACATCTTCCTCATCCTGGAAAACGACTACGGCCTTCCGCTGGGCCATGCCGACCTGGCGATTGACGCCACGCTGGCCGACGCGCCACTCGCAGCCCTCCTGGAAGTCGGCACCGGCGCACCCGTGCTGCGGGTGGATCGCCTCACGCACGGCAAAGACGGCACGCCGCTGGATTACGAGCACCTGTATTGCCGCGCCGACAACTTTCAGTACCGGCTGCGCGTACACCGCGGCTGATACCTCTTCAACCACAACAACAAGAACACCCCCCGAAAGAACCCCATGCTGCAAACAATAGAACGCGAAGTAGATGTGTTGGTCATTGGCGGCGGCACTGCCGGCCCAATGGCAGCCGTCAAAGCCAAGCAGGCCAACCCGGCATCGCGCGTGCTGCTTCTCGAAAAAGCCAACGTCAAGCGCAGCGGCGCCATCTCCATGGGCATGGACGGCCTGAACAACGCCGTCATACCCGGCCACGCTACGCCCGAGCAGTACGTGCGCGAAATCACCATCGCCAACGACGGCATCGTGAACCAGAAGGCCGTGCTGGCCTACGCGCAGAACAGCTTCTCGATGATCGAGGAGCTCGACCGCTGGGGCGTGAAGTTCGAGCGCGACGAGACCGGCGACTACGCCGTCAAGAAGGTCCATCACATGGGCAGTTACGTGCTGCCCATGCCAGAGGGCCATGACATCAAGAAGGTGCTGTACAAGCAGTTGAAGCGCACCCGCGTCGAGATTGAAAACCGGCTGGTGGTCACGCGCCTGCTCACCGCTGAAGACGGCCGCATCGCCGGCGCCATGGCTTTTGACTGCCGCACGGCGGACTTTCATGTCATACGCGCCAAGTCGGTGGTGCTCTCGACCGGCGCTGCCGGACGGCTGGGCTTGCCGGCATCCGGCTACCTCTTTGGCACCTACGAGAACCCCACCAATGCGGGCGACGGCTACAGCATGGCCTACCACGCCGGCGCCGAGCTGTCGGGCATTGAGTGCTTCCAGATCAACCCCTTGATCAAGGACTACAACGGCCCGGCCTGCGCGTATGTCACCGGCCCCTTCGGCGGCTACACCGCCAACAACCAGGGCGACCGCTTCATCGAGTGCGACTACTGGAGCGGCCAGATGATGTGGGAGTTCTACCAGGAGCTGCAAGGCGGCCGTGGCCCGGTGTTCCTCAAGCTCGACCACCTGGCCGAAGAAACCATCTCGGCGATCGAAACCATTTTGCACAGCAACGAGCGGCCCAGCCGCGGGCGCTTTCATGAAGGCCGCGGCACCAACTACCGCGAAAAAATGGTCGAGATGCACATCTCTGAAATCGGGCTGTGCAGCGGCCATTCGGCCTCGGGTGTGTGGGTGAACGAACATGCGCAAACCACGGTAGCCGGCCTGCATGCCGCCGGCGACCTGGCCTGCGTGCCGCACAACTACATGCTGGGCGCGTTTGTCTATGGCCGCATTGCCGGTGAAAGCGCGGCCCGCTACAGCAACGAGAACACGCACGCTGCCGTCGATGCCTCACAAGTGGAGCGTGAACGCGCCCGTGTCTGGGCGCCCCTGCAGCGCGAGCACGGCCTGCCGCCCAACCAGGTCGAATACAAGCTGCGCCGCATGGTCAACGATTACCTGCAGCCGCCCAAGGTGACGCGCAAGATGGAAATCGGCCTGGAGCGCTTTCAGGGCATAGAACACGACCTGGACCAGCTCAAGGCCCGCGACCCGCACGAGCTGATGCGCGCGATGGAGATTCACTTCATCCGCGACTGCGCCGAAATGGCGACGCGCGCCTCGCTCTATCGCACCGAAAGCCGCTGGGGCCTGTACCACGCCCGAGTGGATTTTCCGGAGCGCAACGACGCTGACTGGTTTGTCCACGTGCAGCTGCAAAAGAACGCGCAGGGCGAGATGGGCTGCTTCAAGCGGCCGATTGATCCTTATGTCATCCCGATTGCCGAGCAGGAAAAAACCGCTTACCAGCGCCTGCGCATTCCAGCCGAAAAAGCGGCAGCGGACGAAGCCCTTGCGGCTTGAATCTCACCCCATTTCCTGAAGACCCGAAAGAAACCCCATGCAAGTCGCCCCCTTTGCCTTTCTTCCGCACAACGTGCCGGTGTCCGTCGATGCCGACAAATGCATTGCCGACAAGGGCTGCACCGTCTGCGTCGATGTCTGTCCGCTGGACGTGCTGGCCATCGACATCAGCAAAGGCACGGCCTATATGAAGTTTGACGAGTGTTGGTATTGCATGCCCTGTGAAAAGGACTGCCCGACGGGCGCCGTGCATGTCGACATTCCCTACCTCCTTCGTTAACTCCTTCGCTAACGCCCCCTCCGCATTCCAGATCCATATCAATCAAAGAGAACTCACCATGAAAACCATCATCCAACCCCTGTTCGCCCTGGCCTTTGCCATGACGGCCGTCGCCAGCGCCAGCGCTGAAACCATCCGCGTGGCCATCGGCACGCAGGACACCACCATCAACTGCGCCACCGGCGGTTTGCTGATACGCGAGCTCAAGCTGCTCGAGAAATACCTGCCACGCGACGGCAAGTACAAAGGTGTGACTTATGACATCCAGTGGAAAAACTTCACCTCGGGTGCGCCGCTGACCAATGAAATGGTGGCCGACAAGCTGGACATCGGCTCCATGGCCGACTTCCCGGGCTCCAACAACGGTGCGGCCTTTCTGAAGGCGGGCAAACAGAGCCTGTTTATCACCGTACTCTCCGGTAGCACGCTGGGCAGCGGCAATGGCATTGTGGTGCCGAACGAATCGAAGGTCACATCGCTGTCCGAGCTCAAAGGGCGCACGATTTCCGTTCCATTCGCCTCCACTGCACACGGCATGCTCTTGCGCGCCGTGGCAGCGCAAGGATGGGATCCGCAGAAAGACGTGAACATCATCACGCAGGCCCCTGAGGTAGCAGGCCCGGCGCTTCAAGCCAACAAGATCGAAGCACATGCTGATTTCGTACCCTTCGTTGAGTTGTTCGAACACCGAGGCATCGCCCGAAAGATTTTCGACGGCGCGCAAGCCAACGCCCCGACTTATCACGGCTCGCTGGTGAGTGGCGAATACGCGAAGAAGCATCCCGAGATCGTGGTCGCTTTCCTCCGCGCATCCATAGAGGTTGATCGCCTGATTGCCGCCGAACCCGAAAAATACAGCGAATTGATCGAGAAAGTCACCGGCATTGAAGCGGCGGTGAACTACCTCTACCACGGCCCGCTCGGCCTGCAAACGCGCGACCTGACGTGGAAGCCCGAATACCGCAAGGCGCTGGCCACCTCGATCGAGACGCTCAAGCTGATGGGCCGTGAGTCGCCGTTGAAAGCCGAGACCTTCGTCGACGACCAGTACATCCGTACCGCCTTCAAGCAGTCGGGCCTGAACTACGAAGCCAAGCTGGCGAACTACGACAAGCTGCCGCTGAAGGCCAACGACGCCGTCACCGGCAAACCCATCACCGAGTTCCAGCGCGTGGCGGGCATCTGGGTGCAGGGTGAGCCCAAGGTTCGCCACTACGCGAGCATCGAAGGCGCCTTCGCCGACCTGCAAAAGCTCGAGTCGCAAGGCAAGAAGACGCGGGCCGTGTATGTGCACGACCTTATCCACCGCATCAAGCTGCTGGCGCCCAACACCTGGTTCGCGGTGGATGCCAAAGGACAGCTCAGCGCCTTTTTGCAGAAGGACGCCGCCAACGCCTACGCTGCCGCCAACAAGGGCCGCGTGCTCGACTTCGCGGCTGCTCGCGGCTCGGCCAAGGCGTCGTTGTAAGCCCTGATCCCGGGAACGCAAAACGCACACCCCGCCATGAGCGCCATCCACCCCTTCCCTGCCGCCGCCTCGCCTGCCGGCAAATCCGCCGCCAGTGCGCCCGCACCCGCGGGCAGCCTGACACGGCGCGCCGTGCGCGTGGGCTCCCTGTTGGCCTGCCTGCTGCTCTGGCACCTGGCGTCCAGCCATCGCGTGCACCTGGGCCTGGTGACTTTTGCCAACGTGCCGCAGCCCGCCGAGGTGGCGAGCGCGGCGTGGGCCTTGTTGCAATCGCCCAAGCTGCTGAACCACCTGGGCAGCAGCCTGATGCGCATTGCCGTGGGTTTTGGCCTGGCCGCGTTGCTTGGCGTGGGCCTCGGTCTGGTGATTGGGCGCTTGCGCGTGTTGCAAGACACGTTGATGCCGCCGCTCGAAGTGCTGCGTCCCATACCGGCAGTGGCGTGGATCCCGCTGGCGATCCTGATGTTTCCTTCATCCGAAGGCAGCATGATCTTCATCACCTTTATCGGTGCGCTGTTCCCCGTTCTGCTCAACACCATCCACGGGGTTGAGGGTGTGGACCCGCGGCTCATCGCTTCGGCACGCAGCCTGGGCACGCGGCGCTGGCAGCTTTTTTCCGAGGTGATTGCGCCGGGCGCTGCGCCCAGCATCGTGACCGGCTTGTCCATCGGCATGGGCACGTGCTGGTTTTGCCTTGTCACCGCTGAAATGATTGCCGGGCAGTATGGCATCGGCTACTACACCTGGGAGTCCTATACCGTGCAGAACTACCCCGCCATCATTGTCGGCATGCTGGTGATCGGCGTGCTGGGCATGGGCAGCAGTGTGCTGATCCAGCAGGCCGGCCAATGGTTGATGCCCTGGTACCGTCCGCAAAGGAATGCCCGATGAGCCATTCGGACCAGCAAGCCGTACTCAGCGGCCATGTCGGCATCGAGCACGTGTCCATACGCCTGGGCGACGACAGCGGTGGGCGCGGTGCCACCGGTGTTGAAGTGCTGCGCGATGTGTCGCTTTCCTTCGCGCCCGGCGAATTCATCTGCCTGCTGGGTCCGTCAGGCTGCGGAAAATCCACCCTGCTGGGCGCACTGGCCGGCCACCTCAAACCCTCGCACGGCAAGCTGGCGCTGGACGGCGTGGCCATTGATGGCCCGGCCCCCGAGCGCGGCCTGGTGTTCCAGCACCACACGCTGTTCCCCTGGAAGACGGTGCTCGACAACGTGGGCTTTGGCCTGAAGATGAAAGGCATTGCCAAAGCAGAGCGCGACCGGCAGGCCCGGGAGCTGCTGCAACTGGTGGGCCTGGCCGGCTTTGAGCAGCGCTATCCGCGCGAGCTCTCGGGCGGCATGCAGCAGCGCGTGGAGATCGCCCGCGTGCTGATCAATCACCCGCGCGTGCTGCTGATGGACGAACCCTTCGGCGCACTGGACGCCCTGACCCGCGTGAAGATGCAGGAGTTGCTGCTGGACATCTGGGCGCGCATACGCACCACCCTGATTTTTGTCACGCACGACATTGATGAAGCGTTGTTCCTCGCCGACCGCCTGCTGGTCATGAGCCCGCGCCCCGGCCGCATCATTGAAGAGCTACACCCGGGCTTTGCAAGGCCGCGCCATGCCGGCCTGGTGACGGACCCACGCTTTGTGGCGCTCAAGCGCCACTGCCTCAGCCTGCTGGACCACGACACGGCGCCATTGCCCCTGCAGCGGCTCACCCCCCTGGGTCAACCGCCGGATGCCTTTCGCTTTGCCGTTTGAACATTGCATTTCATAAACATCCCCCATGACCACTCTTTCTGACGACAACGCACTGCTCTCTCCTGCCCTCCGACAGCGCCTGGAAAGCAGCGACGCCGGCATTCGCCGTGTGGCGCTGCTGGAGTTGGCTGACCACGAAGAAGAAGACTTGCTGCCCTGGCTGGTCGCCGGGCTGACGGACAGCGCCCCCGAAGTGCGCGCTGAGGCAGCCGCGCGCCTGGCAGGATGGGAAACGCCGTTCGTGGTGCAGGCGCTGGCCGGTGCGCTGCTGGACGGCAGCGCGGCGGTGCAAGCCGCTGCCGCGCAGTCGCTGGCTGAACTCAAAAGCACCGAAGCCGGTCATGCGCTGCTGCCCTGGGCCAGCCACCCAGAGACGTTTGTGCGAGCCGCCGCCCTGCGCGCGCTGCGCGAGTTGCGGTTGCCAGAAGCGGTAGACCCCGCGCTGGACGCGCTGGCGCATGAAAGTGCCGTGGTGCGCCGCGAAGCCGTGGGTGTGCTGGGCTGGCTCAAGCAGTCCTCGGCCCTGCCCCAGCTGGCGCGCATCGCCAACGAAGACAGCGACGCCGAAGTACGCCGCGCAGCCACCGGTGCGCTGGGCCTGGCCTTGCAGGGCGAAGCTGCCCATGTGCAGGAAGCCTTGCTCGCCGCGCTGCAAGACCCGGCCTGGAATGTGCGTGAAGAAGCGGCCGCCACGCTGGGCAAGCTGCGGCTGGACGCGGCGCCTGCGCTGATTGAAGCGCTGGACGACGCCTACTGGCAAGTCAGGCTGCGCGCTGCACGTGCCTTGGGCCAATTGAAGGCCACTGCCGCCGTTGCACCGCTGGGCCGCGCACTGCAGCACGAGATCAGCAACCTGCGCAAGGAAGCTGCGATTGCATTGGGCGAGATAGGCGGCAGCACCGCCATCGCACTCTTGCAGGCCGCCCTTACCGATCCGGACCCCGAAGTGCGCAAACTGGCCCGGCTGGGCCTGACCCGTTGGCAGCAACCGGCATGAACGCCGCCGCCACCAACGAAGCACCCAGCGAGATCGCGCTGGACCCGCAGGGTCTGGACGTGCACTGGGGTGAGGTGAAATTTCGGCTGGCAGCCGCCCACCTGCGCAGCCAGTGCCGCTGCGCTGCGTGCAAACAATTGGCTCTGCAAGGCGCGCCGGTGATCGCAGGCGCAGGCATTCAGCTGACCAACGCATCACCGGTCGGCAGCTATGCGGTGCAATTGCATTTCAGTGACGGCCACGAGCGTGGCATTTACCCGTGGAGCTATTTGCGCGAGCTGGGAGAAATTTAAGGAAAAAAGGCCTGTAGCGCATATGGATAGTGCGCAATCAGCTATCAAAGGCATAGCAACCAGTAACAGATTCCGTGCACCTGTACCGAACCGGACAGGCACTGTCAGCCGATCACCATGCAGCTGTTCGAAACCTAACAGTTCGCCCCTTTAAACCCGCCAAATCCCCCGTAATTTGCCCTGAATCACTGGCACGGATGCTGCGATGTGGAGCCTGTCTACCACTCACTCCTCACGCCATGACTATCACCCGCTTCCTCGGCCTTGCCGCTTTGTCCTTTGGTCTGCTTGCCACGCAAGCCCATGCCGCCCCACCGCTGGAGAAAACCGAAATCCGCTACCAGGGCTGGGTGGGCCAGGTTACCTGGATCGAACTGGCCGAAGACCTGGGTTACCTCGCGCCGCTCAAGGCCAAGTGGGTGGGCAACACCATCAGCGGCCCGCAAGACATCCAGACTGTCGTCACCGGCGATGTCGACTTGGGCGGCGCTTTCAACGGCGCGGTCGTCAAGCTGCTGGCCAAGAAAGCGCCGATCAAGGCGGTGCTGGGTTACTACGGCGTGGACGAGAACACCTGGAGCGGCTACTACGTCAAGGAAGACAGCCCGATCAAGTCGGCACGCGACCTGATCGGCAAAAAGATCGCCGTGAACACGCTGGGCGCGCACCACGAGTTCATGGTGCGTGAATATCTTGAGCGTGCCAAGCTGACCGACGCCGAGGCCAAGCAGGTGACGCTGGTGGTCACGCCCCCGGTCACCGGCGAGCAGGCCTTGCGCCAGGGCCATGTGGAAGTCACCACGCTGGGCGGTGTACTGCGCGACAAGGCGCGGGAACGTGGCGGCATACGCCCCCTGTTCACAGACCGCGACCTGTACGGCAACTTCACGGCGGGCAGCATTGTTTTGCACAACAAATTCATCGAGCAAAACCCCAACACCAGCCGCCACCTCGTGTCGGCACTGGCGCGCTCCATTGAGTGGGCACGCAACACGCCGGCCGCCGAGGTACGGGCGCGCTTCGTCAAGATCATTGAATTGCGCAAGCGCGCCGAAACGACCGACACCATCCAGTACTGGAAAAGCACCGGTGTGGCAGGAACCGGCGGCGTGATCAAGGACAAGGAGCTCCAGATCTGGATCGACTGGCTGGTCAAGGACGGCCTGCTCAAGGCCGGCCAGGTCAAGCCCACGGACCTGTACACCAACGCCTTCAACCCCTACTTCACCAATGCCGACAAACTGGCGTCCGCCAAATGAGCGCCGCCAAGATCCGATTTGAAAACGTCAGCAAGGAGTTCACCGTGCGCGCGGATGACGGCGGCGCCGCAAAGCGATTTGTCGCGGTACACGACGTCACGCTGGACGTGAAGCCCGGCGAATTCCTGGTGCTGGTCGGGCCCAGCGGCTGCGGTAAATCCACCCTGCTTGATTTGCTGGCCGGCCTGGCGTTGCCCACCAGCGGCCGTGTGTTGATTGACGGCCAGCCCATTACCGGCCCGGCACGTGACCGTGGCGTGGTGTTCCAGCAGTACGCCCTCTTCCCCTGGCTTACCGCGCTCGACAACGTCGCCTTCGGGCTCGAAGTCGCGGGCGTGGGCAAGCGTGCCCGTCGCGAGAAGGCCGCGCACTACCTGGAGCTGGTCGGTCTGACCGACTTTGCCAACCGCTTTCCGCATGAACTCTCTGGCGGCATGAAGCAGCGTGTGGCCATCGCACGCAGCCTGGCCTATGAGCCGCAGGTGCTGCTGATGGACGAGCCCTTTGCCGCACTGGATGCGCAGACGCGTGAAACGCTGCAGGAAGAGCTGGTCGAGATCTGGCAGCGCACCGGCAAGACGATTGTGTTTATCACGCACGGGATTGACGAAGCGGTGGTGCTGGGCCAGCGCGTGGCGATCATGACCACGCGCCCCGGCCGCATCAAGCAGATCGTGGACATCCCCGAATCTCTGCGATCAGGCACAGACGACGTGCGCTCACTGCCGCTCTTCGGTGAGCTGCGCCACGAGATCTGGTCACTGTTGCATGACGAAGTCGCCTCGGCACGCCAGGAGCGCCGCGCGCGCATTGCCTCACAACCTGAAAAGAAAGAACCCGCCCATGTCTGAGCTCACCCTCAACGCAGGAACCCATCCGGCGCAAGTAGCGCAGCAAGCACTGCAACCGGGAACGCCGCCGGTGTGGCTGCGGCTTTACCACCAGCTTGCCAACGCCACCTGGCGCTCCGGCCTGATCGTGGCACTGGCCGCGCTGTGGGAACTGGCGCCCCGCCTCGGCCTGACCGACCCGACATTCCTGCCGCCACTGAGCGAAGTGCTGGCGGCCGGCTGGGCATTGGCGCTAAACGGCCAGCTGTGGGAGCACACCTCCATCAGCCTGGCGCGCTCGCTGGGTGGCTTGCTGCTGGCCATCGTGCTCGCCATCCCGCTGGGGCTGGCCATCGGCTGGTACCAACGCCTGGGCAATGCCCTGAACCCGCTGATCGAGCTGCTGCGCAACACCGCGCCGCTGGCCTTGCTGCCGGTGTTCCTCTTGCTGCTGGGCATCGGCGAAGTGTCCAAGGTTTCCATCGTGGTGTATGCCTGCGCCTGGCCGCTCTTGCTCAACACCATCTCGGCAGTCCGGCAGGTTGACCCGCTGCTGGTGAAGTCGGCGCGCACCATGGGTGCTACGTCGCGCCAGCTGTTCCTGAAGGTGATCCTGCCAGCGTCGGTACCGACCATCTTTGTGGGCATACGCCTGGCGGCGGCCTCCGCCATGCTGGTGCTGATCGCGGCCGAGATGGTGGGCGCCAAGGCCGGCTTGGGCTACCTGATCATCTACGCGCAGTTCAGCTTCCTGATCACCGACATGTACTTCGGGATCATCGCCATCACCGCCATCGGCGTCACCTTGAACTTCGTGCTGGAAAAACTGGAGAGTCACTTCACGGCGTGGAAACCCACTCCGGTCCGCAGCTGACCCTCCATCAACAGAAAGACAACTCAATGACTCAACGCAAACTGCGCCTGGGCGCCTTCATCATGGCCACCGGCCATCACATCGCCGCCTGGCGCCATCCCGGCTCGCAAGTGGACTCGGGTGTCAACATCGACCACTACATCGAGGTGGCCCAGATCGCCGAGCGCGGCCTCTTTGACCAGGTCTTTGTGGCCGACAGCCCGGGCATGGCCTTTCATGGCGACGACGAAGCCTTCAGCCGCCAGGGCCGCGTGTCCTACTTCGAGCCGGTGACCTTGTGGGCGGCGCTCTCGGCCGTTACCAAACACGTCGGCTTTGTGGCGACGGCTTCGACTACGTATGAAGATCCTTTCTTGCTGGCGCGCAAGTTCTCCTCGCTCGACCACCTCAGCAAGGGCCGCGCGGCCTGGAACGTGGTGACCACGGGCGCTGACAACGTGTACGGCAATTTCGGCCTGGACAAGCACCCCGAGCCCGCCGTGCGCTATGAGCAAGCGCATGAGTTTATCGACGTGGTCAAGGGCTTGTGGGACAGCTTTGAAGACGACGCCTTCTTTCGCGACCCGGCATCAGGCAAGTACTTCGACCCGGCCAAGGTGCATGCCATCAACCATTCGGGCAAGTATTTCAAGGTCAGCGGCCCGTTGAACCTGGAGCGCCCGCCGCAGGGCTACCCGGTGATCGTGCAGGCCGGTTCGTCCGAGCCTGGCCGTGAGCTGGCCGCCGCGTCGGCCGAAGCCATCTTCACCGCCTGGACCAGTCTGGCAGAAGCCCAGGCCTTCTACCGCGACGTGAAGGGTCGCCTTGCCAAATACGGCCGCCGGCCCGAGCAGTTGCTGGTGCTGCCAGGCATCTCGCCGGTGGTCGGCCGCACGCAGGAAGAAGCCGACGCCAAGTGGGCCGAGCTGCAAAAACTGATCCACCCCGCCGTCGGCCTGAACACGCTGCATACCTTCTGGCCGGGCGAAGATTTGTCGAAGTGGGACCTGGACGCCCCGCCGCCCTACATCCCCGAGCCTCCGCCCGGACAGAACAGCCGTGCCCACGTGGTGCTGGAGCTGGCCCGGCGCGACAAGCTCACCGTGCGCCAGCTCTACGAATACCTGGCCGGCGCACGCGGCCACTGGGTGGTGGTGGGCACGCCGCAAACCATTGCCGACAAGATGCAGGAGTGGTTTGAGAACGGCGCCGCCGACGGCTTCAACGTGATGCCACCGGTGCTGCCTGAATCGCTCAATGATTTTGTCGAGTTGGTGATTCCCGAGCTGCAGCGGCGCGGCCTCTTTCGCACCGAATACGAAGGCAGCACCCTGCGCGAAAACCTGGGCCTGGACCGGCCTGCCAACCAGTTCACCGTCAAGGCGCAAAAAGTCGCTTAGTTCGGATGCTCCGTGTCCCAGTGGGTGGGATTTTCAAGGCCTGCAGTGCGAACTGCAGGCCTTTTTTTATACGTTTTCTTTAAGCAGCGACAGCCACCGGCGCTGCGGAGCTCTTGCCAGCGCCATCAGGCTGCGCCACCTTCCCATGCACCGTCGAGCGCCGGCCGTCGACGCTCACAGGCACATCGCCGGCCAATGTCACACGGCGCACCACGCGGTGCTGATCGCCGTAGTCGTTGATGGCGTAGTGCTGGGTGGCGCGGTTGTCCCAGATCACGACATCGCCCTGCGTCCAGCGCCAGCGCACGGTGTTCTCCAGGCGAATGATGTGCTCCTGCAGCACCGACAGCAGGTGCTGCGAGTCAGTGCTCGAGTAACCCACCAGCTTCTTGACGAAATGGCCCAACACCAGCGCGCGTTCGCGGGTTTCAGGGTGCACGCGCACCACGGGGTGCTCGGCTTCATGCAGGGTGCGGGTGAACACCTCGCGGTAATGCTTCGCGCCCTCGTCCGAGATGTCTTTTTCCGGGCGATGCGCGGCATAGTCGTAATCATTGCCATGCACGGCCCAAAGCTTGTCGGCCAACTCGCGCAGCGCGGGCGGCAAGCCCTGATAAGCCGCAGCGGTATTGGCCCACACCGTGTCGCCGCCCCAGGGCGGGATCACCACGCCGCGCAGCACCGATATTTTGGGCGGCGCAACAGCAAACGTCACGTCGGTATGCCACGAGTTCGCGCGGCCGCCGTGGGCCGAATCGAGCTCCAGGATGTAGCCGGTGCCCTGGCGCGACGGCACCGTCGGGTGCGGCACCGGATCACCCAGCCGCTGCGCAAAGGCCTCCTGCGCGGCATCGTCCAGATGCTGCTGGCCGCGGATGAACAGCACCTTGTGTTTGAGCAGCGCCTGGTTGAGCGCGACCACGGTGTCGCCGGCAATGTCCGCCGACAGCCGCAGGCCGCGCACTTCTGCGCCTATGCGGCCGGCGACCGGCGTAATGTCGAGAACGGGAGGGGTCGATTGAAGTTGAGTCATGGGATGCCTTTCTTGAATGGAGCTGGGAGGAAGTTGCGGAGACAGTTGCTCAGACGGTGGCTCGCGTACCGTCGAAACGCGTGAAAGAAAAACCTTCGAAGGGCTCGCGAAAGCTCGCCTTCTGTTCGCGCAGCAGGCTGATGACAAGGGCCTCGCCCTGGGCATAAGAAGCCGCCGCATCGGAACGCCAGTGAATGCCGGCCCAGGACCGCCCGGAGCCGTAGTTCAGTGCCAGCTTGTTGAGTTCGCCGCCAATGGTGAGCGGCGGGCCCTCATAAGGCACCAGCCGTGTCGGGTCGGCCGGGTCAGGCTGCACCGGGTTGGGAAACGGCCGGGACTCGTCGTAGAAGGCTTTGAGCAGCGTGGCCGTGACCGCACCGATGATGGCCGCGCCGCCTGGGTAAGAAGAATGGATGGGCGCGCCTTCGGGATATACCTGCGAGAGCAGGAAGCTGCCGTTCTTTGCGCGGCTGCGCTCCAGCGCCTGAGAGCCCAGCAGCGCCGCATGGATCGGGTAATCGCTGACGCCATTGGCCAGCCGGTGATGCACCAGGCCGCCAAACGCCTCGGGCCGCAACACGCGCTGGGCATACCACTTCTGGTAGTAGTTGATGCGGATCCCCAGCGAGGCCGCCAGCGAAAGAATCGACTGGAAGTAGGCCGCGCCGAAGGTGCCGGAAGCGCCGCCCTGCGTCTTCGACGTCAGGTAGGGATTGTTAGTCGCCAGCGGAATCTGCGCGCCCGCGTAGAGCCCGCCGTAGCCGGGGTCGGCGGACGCCGGCGTGCTCAGCAGCTGGTTGCCGATGAGCGTGAAGGCGGCTGGGGCATGCGCATAGGTGGCCAGGTCGCGCCCGGTGGCGATGTAGCGCAGCGTCGGGTCCTGAGTGATCCGTCCGCGCGGCGCATTGCCGTTTTGCACATGCAGCCATTCATCGTAAGCCGTCAAAAATTCGCTGGCGGGCGTGTAGGTGCGAATGCGGGCGGACAGGCTCTGCGGCCCAAAGGGCACGTCGCGGTACAGGAACTGCGAAATCACCGGGCCGTCCACAACGCCCGGCGGGGTGGCCCAACGGCCCGTGCGGCCGCTGCGGTCCTTCGCGTCGACATAAAACGCCGCGCCGCGAAACAGGGTCTGTGGCGTCACGCGGCCGTTGATTTTGGGGCCGTTGAAATCCGGCGCGCGGCTGAGCTCTTCGGCGGCCAGCAAAACGTCCTTGTGGGTGGTGCCGTCACGGTACTCGCTCAGGGGTACATCGCGCAGCAGTGATTTCCAGTACAGCTCAACGGCCTCACTGGCGCGGGCCCCGCTGGCCAATGCCGGCGCCGGCGGCAAGCTGAATTGCCCGGCGTTCAGACCGTCGAGGCTGACAGCCAGCGTGCCCACCGGGTTGAGCAGCTTGCGCGTGCCGCCGAGCGGGATCTTCTCGAAGTCAGCCGGCTCGCGTGAGGCGAAGGCTGCGGTGGCCAGTTTCCATGCGGACGGGTCCACCTCGCCGCGGGCGTTGTGCGGCAAGGCGCGGCTGTCCGAACCTATCCGGTTCGGGTAGCGGTCTTCATCACCATTGGTGGGATGCGGCGGGATCGGCACCTCGGCGTTGGCCTTGGCCAGGCCAGTGCGCAAGGCCAATGCGCGCTGGCGAAAGTTTTCGTCATAGGCGTCGGCTGCCGTGGCGCTGCCCTGCGCTGCTGCGGGCAGCGCGCTCAACAGCAGGGACGGAGCCGCAGCCGTGGCGGCCAGGCCGGCGAGGCTGGCGCCGGCCTGACCAAGAAAGCCGCGTCTAGGGGCGTTCTGTGGCGCGCCGCTGGAATCGCTAGAAGTTGTTGTAGTTGTTGGGGTTGTTTTGGTCGTGGTGTTCTGAGACATGCAGGCCTTGAAAAATAGACGAATGAGTGAACGGTGTCATTCAGCTATTGCAGAAGGCATGCCAAAGAAATCGGCCTGTATCGAGAGGGTTTGGCGTCCCGGCTGCTGGAAAGCAAGCAGCGTCGTGACAGATGTCAGCAGAGCGTCCAGCGCCTTGCGCAAAATGCAGCAGCGTGAACGGCCGCCGGGCAGTGGGTCAGTCAGTCTGTGGTTGCCGGCGTTGCCGGCTCGGGAAGGTCATGGCCGGCGTCAAGCAGGCCGTGGCGCTTAAGCAGCGTCCTGAGCACATTGCGCGACAGACCCAGCCGGCGCGCGGTATGCACCTGGTTGCCGCCGCACAATTCAAAGGCGGTCTTGACCAGGGTTTCCTCGACCTGGTTGAACAGGTCAGGTTGAGCTGCATGCATGCGCTGCAGCAAGACGTCGCGCAGCGCGTCGGAAGCCGGCGCCGCATCGACTGCTGTATCCACATCCTGCACCGCCGCCACAGGCGCCGCCCTGCCGCCGCGCGATGCACCCGCGACGGAGCGCTGGATCACCTGCAGATCAACCGCCGTCAACCTGCTGCTTGGCGCCACGATCAAGGCGTAATGCACCACGTTTTCAAGCTCACGGATATTGCCGGGCCAGTCGTGCGCCAGCAAGGCCTGCTCCGCATCCGGCGCCAGGCTGGCGCCCGTGATGCCCAGGCGCGCTGAATAGTTGGCCAGGAAGTGGCGCGCCAGCGGCAAGATGTCGCCGGGGCGTTCATACAGCGGGCGCAGCTCCAGTGTGGCCACGCTGATGCGGTAATAAAGGTCAGCGCGAAAGTGACCGGCAGCCACCGCGTTGCGCAGGTCGACGTTGGTGGCGGCGATCAGGCGCACGTCCAACGCAATCGGTTTTCGTGAACCCAGGCGCACCACCTGGCGCTCTTGCAGCACACGCAGCAGTTTGACCTGCAGTGCCAGCGGCAAGTCACCAATCTCGTCGAGAAAAAGCGTGCCGCCGTTGGCCGATTCAAACCAGCCTGCGCGCGCCTGCGATGCGCCGGTGAAAGCCCCGGTTTCATGGCCGAACAGTTCGGCGTCAATGAGCGCTTCGCTAAAGGCGCCGCAGTTCACCGCCAGGAAGGGCCCGCGCCGCCCGCTCCCCTGGTGCACACGGCGCGCCAGCAATTCCTTGCCGGTGCCGGTCTCGCCGATCACCAGCACGGTGGCGTCGGTGGGCGCGACCTGCTCCACGCGCTCAAGCAAGGCGACCGAGCCCGGGTCCTCGAACACCAGCGCCTTGGCGCGTATGGACAAGGCGCCGGCGTCGGGGAGCGTGAGCAGGTGCGACATGCGCGCTTGCGGCGTGATTTTTCGGTGGGGTTTAGAACCCGGCCAATACCGCGCCCTTGAACTCGGCCTGCACGTACTTGCGGATCTCTTCCGAGTGGTAGGCCTTCACCAGCTTGGCCACCCATGGCTTGTCTTTGTCTTGCTCGCGCACGGCCAGCAGGTTGACGTACGGCGACTTGGCGGCTTCCTGCGCAATCGCGTCCTTGGGGTTGAGCCCGGCGGACAGCGCGTAGTTGGTGTTGACGGCCGACGCATCGAGATCGTCGAGCGAGCGTGGCAGCTGGGCGGCGTCGAGCTCCACAAACTTGAGCTTCTTGGGGTTCTCGATCACGTCCAGCGGCGTGGCCTTGAGGCCAGCCTCAGGCTTGAGCTTGATCAGGCCCTTGTCTTGCAGCACCAGCAACACGCGGCCGCCGTTGGTCGGGTCGTTGGGGATGCCGAAGCGCGCGCCTTCTTTCAGTTCGGCCAGGCTTTTGACCTTCTTGGAATAAAGACCGATCGGGAAGTTGACGGTGTAGCCGACGTTGACGATCTTGTAGCCGCGGTCCTTGACCTGCTGGTCGAGGAAAGGTTTGTGCTGGTAGCTGTTGCCGTCCAGGTCGCCGGCGGCCAGTGCGGCGTTGGGCTGGATGTAGTCGCTGAATTCAACGATCTGAATTTTCAGGCCGTCTTTTTCAGCGATCTTTTTGACCTGTTCAAAAATCTGCGCGTGCGGGCCGGCGGTGACGCCGATCTTCAGAGGTTTATCTTGTGCGAGCACGGCGGCGGGCAGCGATGCGGCCAACGCGAGTGCGACGGCGGACTGGATGAGGGTACGTTTGTTCATGGTGTTTCCTTATGAAGAAGATGATGAAAATGAATGCGGCCTTGTGAGCGCAAAAAGAAAAATAAAGAAAATAAGGCTCTAGCCCAATAGGTTCATAGGCAAGCAGCTATCAAAACAGTAGCAAACTCAACATCGCGTGCAAACCTGCCAACCATGCGTTGCGTTCATGGGTGGCCTCATTTGTGGCTCAACCTGCGCACAGCCCAGTCGCCCAGGCTTTGCACCGCCTGCACAAACAGGATCAACACCAGCACGACGGCCAGCATGACTTCGGGCAAAAAGCGCTGGTAGCCGTAGCGGATGCCCAGGTCGCCCAGGCCCCCGCCGCCAATCGCGCCGGCCATGGCTGAATAACCGGTGAGGCTGACGAAGGTGATCGTGAGGCCCGCGACGATGCCGGGCAGCGCTTCAGGCAGCAAGACTTTGAGCACGATCTGCCGCGTGGTCGCACCCATGGCCAGCGCCGCTTCGATCAGGCCGTGGTCGACTTCACGCAGCGAGGTCTCTACCAGCCGCGCAATGAAGGGTGCCGCCGCAATCGTGAGCGGCACCACGGCAGCCGCCGTGCCGATGGAAGAACCCGTGAGAAAACGCGTCAGCGGAATGATGGCCACCAGCAAGATGATGAAAGGCGTGGAGCGTACGGCGTTGACAATGCCGCCCACGACCCGGTTGACGCCCGCGTTCTGCAGCACACCGCCCTGGTCGGTGAGCCGCAAAAACACGCCCAACGGAATGCCGATGACAGCGCCCACCAGGCCGGAGATACCCACCATGACGATGGTCTCCCACAGCGAGCTGACAAAAAGCTCGAGTAAGGCCTCTGAGAAATTACTGAACATGAACCAGGCCTCCAGGCAAATCGGCGCCGACTTCATCGACATGCACGCCTGCGCCGCGCAGGTGCGCCACCGCCGCATTGAGCTGCTCACGCGCACCACGCGCAAACACCGCGAGCGAGCCGAAAGGCTTGCCCTGTATCTCGTCGACCTGGCCGTGCACGATGGACAGATCAATGCCAAAGCGGCGAATCACGTCCGACAGCAGCGGCCGGTCTGACTCATCACCCGCAAACGCCAGGCGCAGCAGTTGGCCCTCCTCCGCATGCCCGGCACTCATCAGCGTACGGATGCGTGCCAGCACGCTGTCGGGCAACTCTTGCGGCACGATCTCGGCAATCAGGCTGCGGGTGGTCTCGTGCTGGGGACGGGTAAAGACATCGATCACCGGCCCGCTTTCAACAATGCGGCCGGCGTCGATCACCGCCACGCGGTCGGCCACCTGCTTGATGACCTGCATCTGGTGCGTGATCAGCACGATGGTGAGGCCAAATTCCTTGTTGATCTGCCGCAGCAGGCCGAGGATGGAGCGCGTGGTTTCCGGGTCGAGCGCAGAAGTCGCTTCGTCTGACAGCAGCACCTTGGGCCGGTTGGCCAGCGCGCGCGCAATGCCGACGCGCTGCTTTTGCCCGCCGCTGATCTGCGCCGGGTAGCGGTCTGCCAGGGCGCTCAGGCCCACCAGGTCCAGCAGTGGTTCTACACGCGCCTTGATCTCGCCTGCGGACAGGCCGGCGATTTCGAGCGGCAAAGCCACGTTGCCGTACACCGTGCGGGACGACAGCAAATTGAAATGCTGAAAGATGATGCCGATGTCGCGGCGCGCCACGCGCAGTGCGTCGCCGTTCAGCGAGGTCAACTCGCGCCCGCCCACCAGCACCTGGCCTTCGGTGGGCCGGTTGAGCAGGTTGATCACCCGCACCAGCGAGCTTTTGCCCGCGCCGCTGCGGCCGATGATTCCGTAGACCTCGCCTGGCTGGATGTGAAGATCCACGCCCCTGAGCGCCTGAACCGGCCCTGTGGGGCCCTTGTAGGTTTGAAAAATACCCTTGAGCTCGATCATGAAAATCCGCTGACCCTTTTCACCGCTTGTTTGCCGCCTTCTTGTAGAAAGTGCCGGCTCTTTTTTTGAACAGGTAGGGAATGTAAAGGCGTAAAACTCAAACTCAAAAGAATATTAAATAGGTTAATTAGATGAATTTTGACTATTGAAGTCCGAAAAGAATAATTACACCCGGTTTCAACTAGGCAACTCCAATTTATATCCGGGTGTTATAGAATTTATTCACCCGGATGAAACTAATTCAGGTTCCATCCGTTTGAATCACTTTTTGAGCCCTTAACGAGCTCTTTTACGAGCCCATTTCTCATGTCATCTCTTTCATCACCTGATAGTTATCCGCGTCTGGTGGCCTTTTCAGGCTTCCGGCAAGTCGCCGCCGGCGACCGTACGCAGGTCGTCCACGCGCTGCGCAAACTGGTCACCACCGAAGACGCGCTGGTCCGCGTTTTCAACGACACCACCGGTGAGCGCATCGACCTCGACCTGCGCCCTGAAGCAGAGCTGTCGCCCTCGCCCGCCCCGGCCGAAGAAGCGCCTGCAACCCGCCCGGTGGGCCGCCCCAAACTCGGTGTGGTGGCGCGTGAAGTCACCCTGCTGCCCCGCCACTGGGAATGGCTGAGCAGCCAGCCCGGCGGCGCGTCGGTCACCCTGCGCCGCCTGATCGACGAATCCCGCAAAACAAGCGAGGGCCGCGTCAGCGTGCGCGCCTCGCGCGAGAACGCCTACCGCTTCATGAGCGAGATGGCCGGCGACTTCGCGGGCTTTGAAGAGGCCAGCCGCGCGCTGTTTGCGGGCGACCTGCGCAAATTTGAAAACATGGTCGCTCCCTGGCCCGAAGATGTGCGCCTGCAACTGGCCAAACTCGCCGCCGCCAGCTGGAGCGCCGAATGAAGCCCATCGCCAGCAAAGCCCTGAGCGACAACGTGCCGATGTGGAAAACCTTCGCGGCCTTCCTCGGCCCCATGCTGCTCAGCAACATCCTGCAATCGCTCTCGGGCACGATCAACAACATCTACATCGGCCAGATGATCGGCGTGGGTGCGCTGGCCGCCGTGACCAGCTTTTTCCCCATCATGTTTTTCTTCATTGCCTTCACCATCGGGCTGGGCGCGGGCGCGTCGGTACTGATCGGCCAGGCCTGGGGCGCGCGTGACATCGGCAAAGTCAAAGCCGTGGCCGGCACCGCGCTGGCGGTAGGTGCGGGCTTTGGCCTTGCCGTTGCCATTTTTGGCGGCACGTTTACCGCGCCGCTGCTCAAGGCGCTGGGCACACCGCCCGACATCCTGGCCGACGCGACGCTTTATGCCCGCATCATGCTGCTGGCCATGCCGGGGCTCTTCGTCTTCCTGCTGTCGACCTCCATGCTGCGCGGCGTGGGCGACACGGTGACTTCGCTCTACACCCTGTGCATTTCAACGGCCTGCGGCCTGGTCATAACGCCCGCGCTCATCCTGGGCTGGGGCGGCTTGCCCAAGCTCGGCGTGGCCAGCAGCGCCGTCGCCACCATCCTGTCGTTCATCCTCTCAACCAGCTGGCTGGCCTGGCGCCTGCACCGCATCAAGAGCCCGCTGGCGCCTGATGCGGAGTTCAGGCGGCACCTGCGTGTGAACCCCACCATCCTCAAGACCGTTCTGAGGGTCGGCGTGCCCACCGGTGTACAGCTCATCGTCATCTCTCTTGCCGAGATCGCACTGCTTTCGCTGGTCAACGGCTATGGCTCCAACGCCACGGCGGCGTATGGTGCGGTGAACCAGGTAGCGGCCTACGCGCAGTTCCCGGCCCTCTCCATCGCCATCACCGCCTCCATCCTCGGTGCGCAGGCCATTGGTGCGGGCCGCACCGACAAGCTGGGCGCCATCACGCGCACGGGCCTGCAGATGAACCTGGTGCTGACCGGCGTGCTGGTGTTGCTGGGCTACCTTTTCTCGCGCCACCTGATGGGCTTTTTCATCACCAGCGAGCCGGTGATCGAGCTGTCGCAAACCCTGCTGCACATCATGCTGTGGAGCAGCGTGATCTTTGGCATGCAGGCGGTGGTCTCGGGCGTCATGCGCGCCAGCGGCACGGTCTGGGTGCCTATGGGCATTTCGATTTTCTGCATCGCATTGATCGAGGTGCCCGTGGCCTGGTTCATGAGCCACCGCATCGGCATCAACGGAATCTGGATAGCCTACCCGGTGACCTTTGTGGCGATGCTGGGCTTGCAGACGGCGTATTACCGGCTGGTGTGGAAGAAGCAGGCTATTCGCAGATTGATTTAGGACGGCCATGCAGCGGCCGGACCGCTATCAATTCAGGAGCTGCCAACCTATACGGTTATTGGGCTAGAGGCCAAAAATATTACTTGCCTTTGGGCGTGATCACCACATCCACCCGCCGGTTGCGCGCGCGCCCTTCTTCCGTGGTGTTGTCGGCCACCGGCTGCGATTTGCCGTAGCCCTTTACCGCCAGGCCCGCGGCCGGCACGCCTTCCTGGCTCACAAAGTAGTCCTTCACGGCGGCGGCCCGCTTGTCTGACAGCGCCTGGTTGCTGGCCTCATTGCCGACATTGTCGGTGTGGCCCGACACCATCACCGAGGCATCGGCAAATTTCTTCACCCTGTCTGCGGCTTCGTGCAAGGTCTGCCGCGCCTCGGGTTTAAGCACCGCCTTGCCGGTGTCAAACAGCACGGCGGAGTCCAGCGCGATCGTCACCACCTTGGGCGGTGTGTATTCCTCAGAGTCATACGGGCCGTCGAACCGGGCGCGAAAGTCCACCGTTTCCGCGGCCAGGTCCAGGCGCAGGATCACCGGCTGGCGCTTGTCGACCTTGCAGGTCATCACGCCGCGCTTGTCCAATGTGGTGTTGCCCAGCGACAGCTCGCACAAACGTTCAGAGCGCAAGGTATAGAGGCCCACCGTCAGGGCGTTGCTCATGGCCGCCGAGGTGTTTTTGCCGTCGCCCGTCACCGTCAACTCGCCCGGTCCGGCGTTGAAGGCGTAGTAGTACGACACGGCTTTCTTGATGCCCTCGCCCTTGACGCGGTTGCCTTTCAGCCGGGTCGGCTCGTCAATGTCAGTAGAGCCCGCGCCGGCGATGGGGCTGGCGGCGCCGGCGGCTACCGGCGGCGGCAGATTGACCGGGCCTTCAAGCGACACCGCATAGTCAATGGTTTCTTCACTCAGGTCCAGGCGCAGGATGAGCGGCTGGGCTTTTTCGACCTGGCAGTTGATGGTGATGGTCTTGTCGGCGTTGGTATTGCCGTGCGACTCCGAGCACAGCTTGTTGGCCTTGAGGTCTTGCAACCCGAAAGCCAGCGCCTGCGTGGCACCGCTAGGGGAATTTTTGGCTGTGGCGGTGAGCTTGATGGTTCCGGCGCCGGCGTTCAGCGTGTAGTAATAGGTCAGCTTTTGTTTGATGCCGACACCTTTGATGTCTTTCGAAGGCAGCGGCGTCGGGCTGTCGAGATCGGTTGACGCGGCGGGCACGGCTGCAACCGGTGCTGCGGGAGCAGCTGAGGCAGCCGGTGCAGGCGCGGAAGGCGCCGCGGCGGGCGCGGGCACCACAGCGGCAGGTGCCGCGGGCTGGGGAGCCGCCTCTTTTTTGCCGCACCCCGCAAGAGCCAATCCCAGAGCCACTGCAACGCCCAGCATTGCGAGTTGTTTCGGTGCCATAAGCCCTCCTCAGGCTGTTTTTTGCTGTTGTGATGCCAGCGCCTAATGTGCAGTACCGCCGCATTTTTTGTCAACCTGGCTTGCAGCGTTACCAGCAGCACTACCTGGCGATATAGCCCACGGCGTTCATCGGGTATCAAGGCGGTTACAGGGCCCTTGGTACGATGGATTTATCCCCCCGCCGCGATGCCGGCACGCCATGACCCTCAATCCACCACATACCGCACCACGCAATGCCACCATCGACATCGCCAGGGGCATTGGCATCATCCTGGTCGTGCTGGGGCACAACCCGACGGTGCTTCAAGACAAAGGCGAGCTCTTTCGGGTGATCTACTCTTTTCACCTGCCGCTTTTCTTTTTTCTGTCGGGCGTGTTCCTGAAGGACTCAGCGCCTGCGGGGCCCTTTGTGCTGTCCCGTGCCGACGCGCTTCTCAAGCCCTACTTTGTGGTGTTGCTGCTGCTGGGCGCTGTCGAGATGCTCCTTCCGCAAGCGTCTCCACTCGCCAGCACAAGCCCGCTGGCCTACCTGTCGGGCGTTCTTTATGCGACGACCCCCACCATCGCATGGACACCCCTGTGGTTTTTGCCGCATCTCTTCGTGGCGTCGGTCATCTCGGCGGCCATCCTGCGCATCACCAAAGCCCTAGAAAACCGCACCGCCTGGCTCGTCGTGACCACCTGCGCCCTGCTGGCTGCGGGCATTGCATTCATAGACAGCTTCTGGCAAATCGACACCGCGCGGCTGCACTTCATGGGCCTGGACAAACTGCCCGGACTCCCCTGGAGCCTTGACCTGGCGCTCTTCAGCTCGGCCTGCATGCTGGCCGGATTCCTGCTCAGCAAAGCGGTGACGGCGATGCGTTTCAGTTCCATCGCCTTTGGGACGGCCATCCTCGCCTTCGCCGTACTGCATGGCTATTTCGACGAGACCATAGACCTGAACCTGAGGGCCTACGGCAACCCGCTCGTTTGCACCGTACAGGCCGCGCTGGGCATTTACGTCGTGCTCGGCGCCTCGGCGCTGCTGCAGCGGTATGCAATGTTCCGGCGGTCTCTGAGCTATGCGGGCTCGGCCAGCCTGTTCATCCTGCTGTTTCACTATGCCGCCCAGGGAAGGACGTTTCTGGTGCTCTCTCACATCAGCGACAACCACTACCTCCTGGGCGCGGCAAGCCTTGCCGCCGGTGTGCTGCTGCCTTTGGTCATTCTGGAGCTTATGCGGCGCCAGCGGTATGCGGCGGTGCTGCTGTTGCCGCTGCGTACCGCCTTGCCATCGTCCAAGACGTCTCCGGAACTGTCATAACTAAGGGCAGGGCTTGTTCCGGTCTTTGCGCTTTTTGCTGAAGGTTGTTGGCCGGGGGTTGCCCGGCTGCAAGTAACTTTCTTTTGCTTCGCCAAAAGAAAGTCACCAAAGAAAAGGCGACCCTGGCTCCTGCGTCCCTTCGCTTCGCTGCGGGCAACCTGCGGTGCTCGGTTCAGGC
>Ga0307513_10000487_pt1 | contig 57177 bp, 62 predicted proteins | sample 15_EM_MG_FD_202174 | JGI IMG/M metagenome (GOLD analysis project Ga0307513, IMG submission 202174) | Populus trichocarpa ectomycorrhiza microbial communities from riparian zone in the Pacific Northwest, United States - 15_EM | ecosystem: Host-associated > Plants > Roots > Unclassified | place...
AGGATTTAACCGAGGTTTATGAGGGTATGGATGACCCATACATCAACTGGAGTTTGATAATTTTGCCCCCCATCCCTCACATGCCTCATGAGGTATAGGGGGCAAATGTGTACTTTTGCTGATGAAGGCCTTTTAAGGGGTTTTTTTCCTGAGTGCAAAGTGGCACTCGGGCATGAAAAATGAGTTCAAGCACTCAGTATTCTCCTGCGGAAAGGATGTGTTATGGTATACTCGTGTCCGCTAAGTTCTCGTAACGTCTGATGTATTGTAAAGTCTTGATCGCCTTAAACCGGGGGATCGCGGAGGCTGTTTATAGGGAATTTTTTTTCAATATACTTTATGGAATCTGCCATTTCTGGGTCAAAGAAGATCTCTCGAAAAATAGTTATTGCTTTCTTGTCATCTGGGTCCGTGTTGATAGGAGTACCGAAGGTATTACGAGAACTTTGCGGATGCGAGTGTACATTAAAGGCCTTCTGGGATAGTGGACCGAAATCATGCTATCTTGATCATTTCCAGTACCATACTGTCCGGTACAGTACCCCTAAAAGAAAGGTATCACGATTGACCGAAGTACCTCAATGCACAGGAGGCAATTATTAAATTCAATTATTGACAGGAAAGGTTTTTTTCGGAAAAATAAAAATAAGATAGGGGGTTAAGGGGGGAATGGGGCAGGGGTTGGGGCGGGGATGGGGGCTGGGTACAAGAAAAGCGAGAGGAGCAAGTAGGAGGTTGACGGGGGGGAGAGTCATTCTCCAGCTTTCTTGACGGGGGGGAGCTTCTTGTTGGCACTTGCGGTTGGTTTCCTGGACAGGTTTTTCGAGTTTTTCGTAATATATTGGACCGGGAAGTGAATCTAATGGAGAAGTGGATCAGTAAAAATGCACTAAAAAAATAATCGAAATATGGAAATCACAATTGACGCACAACGCTGAAAATATGAGATTCAGAAGGGTAGGTAATATCTCTGATAGTACACCATTTTAGAATTGCTTAGTATTGAGCTAAATTCAGAAGATTTATTTTTTAGAACTTCTTGTGGTGAGGATTTGTGCAAAATTCACATACAAACTGATTCACTTCGGCGCCTGATCCACTTCCCGGTTCAGCGATACTTGTACCGATTTCCTAAAAAAATAGTTAATACCAATAACTTGCTAGTGGTAATTAGATTACTTACTTTAGTCACCTGGATGAAGTTATCCCCCAACCTGAACATCCTGTTCGGGGTCTCGGAGGCGGTGTCGATCTATAACTTGAACTTGGGGGTTAGCAAACTTCAAGATGGGAGTTAGTTGAGCCCTACGATTAGGAACTCCCTAACCCCGCCACCGTTGTTGCTGTTGCTACCGTCGTGACCGTTTTTTTGTCGTTGGCGGTGGTGTGATTTTGCTCTGTCTCGAGATAGTGGTGAGATACCCGCTGTATGAATCAGTGTTCCCAAGCGTCCCGTCCGCCATGTAGGGACCGCCAGGACTGCAGTCCCGGGCGTCCCGGGCGTCTGTCTCAAGCTGTAGGGCAAGAGCGTCCGTCCTTTGGGCAAGACTATCGTCTAAGAGGGTGACTGTAGGGCCCTACAGTCCTCGACGTATCGGTAACTCCCGAATCGTACCTGCAGTCCTCACCCGTCATCTGCAGTCCTCGCCAATTACCTGTACGGCCCGCCAGTCACCTACAGGGCCCGCCCGTCATCCGGAGTCACCCGGAAAATTGCGCCACCTAAGACACCTACAGTCCCCGCCAGTCCGTCCCGGGCTGTCGTCTAGGCGGACGGACTGGACGCTTGGGAACAGTATGATATCTTCTCAACATGGGCTGGGCCCTTGCACAGGCCAAGCGGGGAGATGTTTTTCTTAGGGGCTGTTTGGTGTGACGTTTTGTAAAATTTGGGTGGCTGCAAACCGTGATTGAAAGAACCTCATACCCTGTGTCAGAAACAGTCAAAAATTTGGTAAGGGTTGCTGCAAACCATGGTTTGTAATTCACATCTACCAAGCAGTCCTCTAGCTATGATACAAACAATGGTTTGGACGTCTAAACTTGTCACGCCAAACAGCTCCTTAATTGTGGCATTTTGTCGTGGTCTTCTGGAGGGGTTGGGGGTGATGGAGAGGTTGAGGATGGTGGAGGGGTTGAGGGTGATGGAGGCGTTAAGGGTGGGGCGTCCTTTGATAGCTATTCGCTTGCGTGTCTGCTCCCTTTCCAATAGGCTAAATGGGGGTTATAGGGCTCTCATCCGGAAACAAACAATCCAGCCAATCTCCCATCCGCTTGGGCGATATTTTCTTCCAACTCAGCCATCTCCACTTCCCTCTTCTCCGCCGCCATCACGGCCCTTAAAATACTAGTAATCTTCTTCAACCTATCGACCACCTCAACTTCTCCCTTCTCCTCACCTCCTCCACAAACCGCCCCATAACAGCTCGTTATAGCCTTCAACATCTCAGGAACATATCCACAAATCCTGACCCAACAAACCCCGATCACGGCCTCTACAGCATCCAACGTAGCATCCAGCAAATCCTGCGCAAGTACAACAAACGGATCGCCTAAAACCGTGCCAAAGATCTGAACCAGATCGCCCAAATGCCTCACCGCGTAAACCCCCATGTCCGCAACCAGCGCGGATATTTGACGCATGAGCCCTTCCGCAATTCGTGCGTTCTCACCGGCAAATGTGAAACCCCGGACAATGCCATTGCGAAATATTGCATCCAGTTGCTCCGCTTGGGGGCGGTTATCTGTAGATATCCGAGCAAGAGTTCTCAAGACTTTGTACGTTGCTTGCAGCAACGGTATCGAACACCTTGTCGGAGTCAAAGGTGGCAGGAGGATTAAGTCTGGCATGAGCGCATCACGTAGAACCGTCGCGAGTCCAGTCCTCACGAGTAGCCCGTCGGGTAGTTTCGGCAGCAGAGCGGAAAGTAGATTACTCGCAGAGATTTTGTGCTCCGGGTTCGTACTATCGTGAATGCTTAGCAGCGGGGGTATGAGCAACGGCCATGCGCTCTCCAGTGTATCGGTAGATAGATGGGCTGTTATGTAGGATAGTAAAGTTATGGCTTGCGGTAACTCTCTGGGCCAGGTAGGCGTTTGCAATGCCGCGCCTTTGTTCGTGGATTCGCGCTGTGGAGGGCGACTGGCGGGAGTGAGCGGGGATTTGAATAAGGGTTTTATAGTGGTTATTAGGATTGCCGTGAGGGTTTGCGCAGAGGTCAGCTCTTGATTGGAGGATCGGATTGCCGTGGAGAGATGGTAGGATGTAGGGCTAGTCCACGGGTCTGCGAGGTCAGTGTATGTTATGGCTGCGATGGCGATTTTTGGTCGTTCTGTCGGTGGGGATGGTGTGTGAGAGAGTGAAGAGCAGAGGAGCATTAGCGCTTTTTCGGAGGCCCTGCGGAAGGGGTGCCAGGCGGTTTGATCACGCGTGGGCTCGCCTTTGCTGTCATCTTCTTGAAAGTACTGCTCGGCGGGGAGGAGGCTGTACGGTGGATGGAGGATGGCGGTCAGGTATGTTTGGAGTTCCTCTGAGGCAAGAAGGTCTGGAGTTGTGTCCAGAAGCAGGGAGAGTTTGGCAAGATTTGCTTGGATCTGAAGGGTGTCATTTTGATTTCTGGTTAGCTGGTCAGTGTTGGGTGTGCGAGCGGGCAAGGGGCCGTTTACCTGTTGGTATTTACTATTTGTGTCCCCGAGGGTGGGCACTTCGCAAAGAGATCTAAGCTCGTCCATTGTGTAATTGACCGGTATGCTGAATGGGTGTGCGGGGATGAGGCAAAAAGGATAGTGGGAGCTGTTGGGTGTTCTGGTGGGTTACAATGAGGCTCTGCTGCATCCCAGTCTCAGAGTCAGGGTAACCGTTTCAACGGCTCGAATACTTGTGGAAGCTTAGAGATACCTTGCTTCCAAGCTTTCGACTCGACCCAATATCCCACAGTTCAATACTACGACTATGGCATCAGTAGCAAAAGGTTCAGCTTCCTACAAGAAGAAGGATGGCTCTCTTCTTCTGGAGAAGGACTCTGTCACTTGGACTCCTGCAAATGCTGAGGCCCCATCCTTAAAAATTCCCGTGTCAACAATCACAAGTATGAGTCTAAATACCATTCCACCCCCCTGCCATCTATTAACATAAGAAAGATCTCCAGGCAACCCCCGCGACGGTAGCAAAAGTCATGATTAAGGTCTTCGCAACCAAAGAAGGTGGTGCAACAGAGCCTTATGTCTTCACATTCACCTCCGCCTCCTCCGCTCGCATGGAAGCCGATGTCATGAAGGAGGCATTAACCACCGCAATCCAGACCTTCAAGACCAATTCCGGCGCCGCAACTCCCTCCTCTGCCGGCCCTACCACTATTGCCGCTTCCTCAGCTGCAGCCTCGGGAGCCGCCGCTGCAAAATTAGCCGGCAAACTCACAGACTGGAGCAAAACCAGACTAGAAACGGATCTCGAACTCCAAAAATCCCTCCTCAAAGCCGACCAAGAGCTCTCGACAACCTTTTCAGAGGCCGTTCTCTCTGGGGCCGTGACCGCAGACCAGTTCTGGTCCACGCGCACACATCTTCTTCGCGCGCATGCAATCGAACGGGAGCAGAAGCGCGGCCCTTACAACGTCCTCGCCACGATAAAGCCTAAGACTGTTGACAATGTTGTCAGGATGTCATTGTCGCGCGAGGCCATTCATGACATTTTTGATCAGCATCCGTTGGTTAAGATGGTTTACGACGATAATGTGCCGAAGTTGCCCGAGGAGGAGTTCTGGAGTAGGTTCTTTTTGAGCAGGCTTTTTAAGAAATTGAAGGGGGATAAGTTACTGCCGACGGATAATACCGATCCAATACTTGATCGTTATTTGGGAAGAGATGATGAAGGTGAGCCATTTTATAGATACTTGAGGGGGGGGAAGGAGGGAGGCTAATGATGACGAGCAGAAAACTCGAGGAAGCGTAGGAAGATAGAACATGTTCCTAGGACCATGGATATCGAGGGTAATGAGCAGAACTTGAGCCAGAAGAAGGGGAACGCTCCTGATTTAACCATGAGACCTACACGCACTGAGAACGTTCCAATTATCAAGACCTTGAATAGTCTTAGTTTAAAGTTGGTGGACTTGGTTGCACCGTGAGTGTTCTGCTAACTTCGCCACCGACATTGCTAATAAGCTCCACCCAGCACCGACACTGACCCCAACCAAGTCGAAGACCAAGACGAACGCTACATCAATGAGCAACGCCTAATTGACCTCCACGGTGACCCCGAAGAAGAGCGCATCATCCTCAACATTCGTGACCAACGCCAATTCTTCTCTGCAAGCAGTAACGCCGATGAAGCGCGCAAAGAACTCTACTCAAACCTAAAACCCGAGACTGTACTCCAGGATATCCAGAAGACCCTCGGGGAAAGCAACCTCAACCTCCTCACTGCTCTCGCTAGCAGCAACACTGGTAAGGATAAAGCCCGGCTTTCCAAGGCGACCACACAAATCGTGGCTGCAGTTAAGGACCGCAGAGAACAGGTGTTAAGTTCCAGCGGGTTTAAGCACAAATCTGGGGGCTTACCTGCAAATGTATTCAACAGTGTAACGCTAGTCCATGCTACAACGAATGAGTTCCTCCGGCACTTCTGGCTGGCCTTCTTATCTGGGGACGAGAAGCGCGCTGGGGACATCACAAAGCTAGTTAACAGTTTGAGGAATTCGAAGGAGAGAATTGCGTCCATTGCTAAGACCGCCGACGAAGAGCGGGAGCTAGAGAGGGCGGGGAGAAAGAAGGAGGCGCAAGAGGAGTATAAGAGGACTGGGGTGAAGCCGAAGCGGAAGACTACTGAGGTCGGCGGTGGGAGTAAAGTTGTTGAGGAGCTGCTGGCACCGACGATTGTTGCAGTAGATAAAGCGTTGGGAAAGTACCAGGTTGCGCTGGGCAAGGCGGACAAGGGGTCAAAGACTGCCGCCGCTGGATAGAATGGGGATTGGGGGTTTGCTTGGAGTTTGGGGTTTTTCTTTAGTACTGGGCAGAATTGGCGGTTGCTTAGATTGCTCGTTTCTTTTTTTCCATTCTACAGATTAGATTGGGAGTTGGTTGTTTGTGATTGCAGGTTGATTGGTTGGTTGAGCAGGCGGGAGTCTCTACTAAGTGTAATAATGATTCCCAATAATAACCCGTTCCACGTATCCACTCCGAGCCGGTCTAGAGAACAGGTGGAGACATCTAGCCATAAAAATATCTATTTAACCTTCCTCACCTTAATATCTATCGTCTCCTCGCCAATAAAGATACCCTACACACCTTCAGTCAGCCATCAACTTCCTCCCCTCCCTCCCTCCAGCAACCCAAAAGAGCACATACCTTCCCCTTATACGGCTCAGGAATCCTCCACGCTCTAATCCCCGCTGCAAACTGATTAACCTTCGTCTTATCCACTCCCTCCAGTAGAATCCTGGTAGGCGCGGGCACACTGCACTCGACGCCATCGGGCACGGGCATTTCGATAGTATGACTATACCCTAACCGCATCTGCAGCACTCTTCCCTTGCCCTCGATCATGGCTCTGTATCCAACCCCCACGAGGCGCAATATGGCGGAATGACCCTCCGTTACGCCAAGCACTAGTTTCTGCAGGTTCGCCCTCGAGGTGCCCCACATCTCGCGCTGCTGACGGTCATTCGCGTTCTCGACTGTAACGGTTGCGCGCCGGGATGTGGACGATGGGATGGGTGTTTCGGTGATCTTCACAAAGGGCGGGAGACGGAGAGATAGTTTGCCCAGGGGGCCTTTTACCTGACTGGATGTTCTAGATTAGATGGATGAACGGTTGGGTGAGTAATTGATTGAGGGGGGGGGGGGTTGTACAGTGAGCCTATAGGTGTTTCACGAGGATTCTTGCTCCTCGGGGGTGGTAGTTTAGTGAGTATTACTGTGTCGGGGATCACAACGGGGGATTGCCCAATTTTGCTGGATGCTGTGGATGTGCTGGAGAATTTGCAGACGTATTTCCTTGGTGCATGTCGGAGACATCGGTTCAGGGGGAGGAGCATTGTTGAGTATTCCTTTGAAGCGGTTAATTGAGAGATCCCTCTGCCATTATTCAATGATGGGTAGATGTTATGCTGGGTTGGTGGGTGGAAATGGTAGAGTAGGGTAATTGGAGGTTCAACAAGGGTTGCCCGCTTGTCTCATAGGGTCTCGGTACCCGCTTGCCGGATCGGGTCCAGACTAGAGGTATTACAACTCAGAGGTTGCTCTTCCTCAACTACCGGGTTATGATATTGTCATCACCCACCCATCTTTCTACACTCCCCTCTCTCCCTACCAATTTTTCACTTCTACCTCTCATACCTCTATCATCCTTCTACAGTGCTGTCAACAATTCCCTCAAAAAAAAAAAGACCTGAGGCCAGGTAACAAAGCATCACAAACACAGACCACACAATGTCCCCACCACCAGACCTTCTCGAAACCCTAACGACACTCACTACCTCCCTCACCACGACCAGCACATCTCTCCAATCGGCCGAATTCCCAACACTTACCCCCCCAGAGAACGGCATATCCCTCCTGGACCTAAAAAACGAGCTCCTCCTCTCATACATCCACAATGTTGTCTTCCTCGTGCTCGTCCGGCTGCGCTCGGGCACACTGAGCAACGGCGTCGGTGCAGATGCAGTCAAGGAACTAGTCAAGATCCGTGTCCTGCTAGAGCGTGGCGTGAAACCGCTGGAGGGGAAATTGAAGTACCAGATCGACAAGGTCATCGCTGCAGCATCATCGCCGACACTGGGTGATACTGCTCCTGCTCCTGCGACGAAGGAGACAGAAGCAAGAAACGACAAGGGCAGTGATAAAGATAGTTCAGATGAGGATGGGATAGAACACGACGATGACGACGACGAGGACTGCTCCCACCGGCAAAAACTCCGCCCAGACGCAACGGTGGCTCCAGCGCCGGTATCAACCATCGCCAGGAAGGAACTCGCCTTTCGCCCCAATCCAGCCGCTCTTCTAAAGCCCTCCGCCCCGGCACTATCCTCCCTATCTACTGCGAACTCCTCCGACGGCATATACCGCCCACCCCGTATCTCCGCGACCACAATGCCAGAACCTAACAAGCCCGCGGGGGAAGATAAACCTCTCCGGCGCAAATCCCATATGCTCGATGAATTCGTCGCGGATGAGTTATCCACCGCGCCGATAGCGGAGCCATCCATTGGCTCCACCATCATCGACTCCGGCCGCATGGTCAAGACCGCACGCGACAGACGTGAGGAGCGGGAGAGGCAGGAGTACGAGGAGAACAACTTTATCAGGCTGCCGAAGATGGGCAAGAAGGAGGCGAGAGAACTGAAGCGCCGCGGTGGAAGAGAAGCGAATGGCATGGGTGGCGAGGATTGGTCGAGTTTCACAGGAGATATAGAGAAGTTGACGAAGGTGGCTGATGGAGCGGGTAAGAGCGCAAAGCTGTTGGAAAGGAGTCGGAAGAGGAGGGGTGATGGGGATGGCGGGGAGGGGGGCAGTTCGAGGGTTGTTGGGGAGAGTTTTGAGAGGAGGAAGGAGAGGCTTGCTAAGAGGAGGAAGACTTAGATGAGTGCGTCCATAGATAGATACATAGACGGGTATTTTAAAATTTTCATTCCCTTTTAAGTCGCCACTTCACACCTGGCCTGTACCATAATTAATCCACCCATTTCCCCAAACAACCAAGCTTACCTTTAGCACTACCATCACAATTATCATCACTGCCCCTTAAGCTCCTTGACCAACCCCTCCACCATACGAACAACCTTTCCCATCTCTGCCTCGAGGCCAATATCCTCCAACTTCATCCCCACCCATCCCCTCGTCTGTTCCTCCTTCTCCAAATCCCTCCTCACCTCCTCCCTCTTTCTGGAAACCACACTGGCAAATCCTCCACCGTCTCCATGACTCCTCCCCACCTGCGCAGCGCACTCACACAGCAGCCCCCAAACAGCCTTCCCGTAATCCACCCCCGGAACCTGCAAGAACAAGTTGGCAAGCGTGAATCCATGCACGACTCGCACCGGGTGGAACCTCTGCGGGTAGAAGACCGGATCGAGGCGTAAGTAGACCAGTAAATAATGCAATAGGGCCCGTTCCCAATGCCCAGATGGGATATACTCACTCTGCACAAGCGCCAGGTGCAGCGCAGCCAAGGGCTGCCGGGGCAGCGGCCATACAGGGGACCTATGCAGGCGCCTCAAGTTAGAGATCATCGCTTCGCTCTTATCCGAGCCAAGCACGGACCAGGCTGCCTGTTCGAGTACCTCCATGTCTGCAGTCACCGGGAGTGCTCGTGCGCACTTATTGCAAAGCACTTCTTCGCGTGAAGGTATTCCGACCCCGCCGCAGATGCACAGGAACCCGTCCGTGGGACTAGCAGGGTTGGTGCAGCGCGAGCAGGCGCAGGTAAAGAAGTACTTTTCGGACAGTTCTAGCTGGCGGCGTTCGCGGGGAGCTGTGTTGTCGATGTATGATATCAGGATTTCGGCGTTCGCAGGGATGTCTTCGAGTGCACGGACTTGGAGGGCTCGGCCGTCGAAGAGCATGACGGCATTGGGCGTGCAATCGTGGTTTATGCTGGCGGCTAGCGGGTCGAAGGCGATACCTATGGGATCGAAAGTCTCTGTGACGAGGGTTACGGAGTTTAACAGTACCTATGTTACAACCTCCATCGTCAACACCACCACCCCTGGGAGAAAGAAACGGGAAGGGTTCTACAAACAGCACAATACAACCTCCTAACTTCTGCTTCCCCCCTCCTCGTTCCTGAATACCCATGCGCCCCCTTCCCCATCACAAACACCGCCTCCCATCTCTTCCCCCCGGCACCCGCACGGAACTCCTCAACGTGATCCTCACACTGCGCAAACACCCCCTCCTCGGTATTCTGCATGAGCACCCTCATCGCGACGCGCACAGAACCCGGCAGCACTCTCGGCAGCTTAGCAAAGGTTTTGCATTCGTGCTTGTGCACACGCTTCCAGTCCTCTGTTTGGCATTCCTACTTCCCCTCCCTCCCAATCAACCAACTCTCCTTTTTCCTTTTGCCAATAGACAGGGGGGACCCATAACCCACCTACCTTTCCACAGTACTTGACAACCTTACACCCCAGACATGCTGAAAGCTTCCGCGGGGGGCTGTAAGTCGTTAGAATTGAGGGTGTGCCTGGGGCGTGGTGGAGGCAGTTGCTGCAGGTGCTTTGCAGGTGCGCGTCGTCCGGGATCGTCACGAGGGGTTTGGAGATCGACAAGATTTGCGTGCCGGCTGGGACCGCGATTGTTGTGAAGAGGCCGTGGCCACCTCTTGAGGATTGCCTGCGGGTTGCTTTTGGCATTGTCGTTGTGGGGGTGCGATTGTGGCAAGACAGGTTTGGTGGGGTTTATGCGGGATGACGAAATGCAGAGTGGGCTAGTTGGTTAACAAATATTTGGTCTTGGCATACGAGTGATCGATTGTGACTCTTGAACGATGCGTTTCGGTGATCAAATCCATAGCGCTCTACTCGGGTAGGGTATGTTATCGACAAGCTATAACTTATAGAGTACACGGGAAAATCCACCTGAAAGAGAGTATCGATTGTCTAAAAGGGAAACATACAGAACAATGCTGTGGAATGAAACGAGACAAATGAAAGTGCCTAGTCCCCCCATACACAAATATCCCCCCCCCCCGATGCCTTTTGCATGAGTTTCCCCAACAACTCTTGTTTTATACGGCAAAGTGTGCGACGAAACAAAACAATCTACATCCCCTCAAACTCACCACCCGCATCGTCATCGTCGATGTCCCCGTCCTGAATCTCCTTGGCTAATTCCCTCTCTCGCTCCCTGGCCTCCTGAGCGTTCTTGAGTTCGAGCCGGTGTTGATTCATGGGGAACCTCATAGCCTGTTGAAAAACAAAGAATCAGCCAAATGCCCAAGCAGCAATCGCCAAAGGATATCCCACCTTGACGCTATCGTTATGTAAGCTCATACAGAACATGATTCTCTCGTGGAAGGCCTCCTGCGGCTCCTGGGTAGCGTAAACGTCTAACAACTCCTTGCTCTGCATATAGCCCTTCTCATGGTTCAAAGTGGCCTCGATAACACCATCTCGAATAGCCTTAGCAACAATATACTCAGCACTCTCCTCGCTATCCAATCTAAGCCTAACGCAAATATCCCTCAGTGAGATCTTTGAATAACTCAAACTCATCATACGGATACCAGTCTTGATGACATTCTGGCGCAGACGGAGAATGAGCGAATATGTGCCATCTTTCTTGAACGTTTCAGCATGCGTGTTGAGTGTATCAAAGAAGGAATCGAGTTCTCCGATACGAACAGCCTGCACGAGCAAAAAGTATGCGTGCAGAGACTTTTCAAGCCTAGGTTCGCGGAAGATGGACCGTTCTGGAATATCTCCCATGAGAAGTTCAACTATAATATTGAGCTTGTTGGCAGCCTGGACGAATCCGGCGGCAGCAGCAGTCTGGGGAGCTTTACGGATAGCCCCCACAAGCTCGTTGTGCGCGGCGGTGTAGTCAAGCTGAATAGCGCGGATACGGCCAAGATAGTATTGATAACGAGCAATGAGGTTATTTGCCGCAGATTCAGGGAATAGAGTCTTTGAAACGAGATGATCAGCCTGAGTGATGTGAGACGTTAAGAGGTAATTACGCAGGAGAAGCGTAATCAGGGTAGCTTGTGTATCAATATCCTTTCGCAGGGTAGCAGTTCGCAGAGAGGCAAGCAGTTGTGGACGAATCTCGGTGATGGCAGGGGGAGGGAGCAGCTCGTGTACACGAGAGTAATAAAAGTAGACCTTGGCAGCCAGGGAGTCGAGCGTTCGGCGATTGAGCGAGTGTATTATCTGAACCAGCTCGGTGGAGAAACTCGCGCCCATTTCTAAATTCTTCTGGTCCAAGAGATAAATCTGCACGAGTAGATGAAGGTAGATATCGATTTCCGGCAATAGGGCCCCACCATCCTTTGGTCCTTCAGAAGGACTATCTAGCTCCATCCCAGATGCGCTAGATCCGATAGCCGTAGTAAGCCTACGGGACGAAGGATGGTCTCCAGGATACGTTTCGGCAACAATCTTGCTGAGAATCTCAGGATTCAGACGCCGGCGTAGAGATGACAGGGAACGTAGAACGCGAAGGGTGAACCGAGCATCGAACAGGGTGACAGCTCTCTCGAGTAGTGTAAAGTTTTCCTTAATTTCTAAGTCACCGCATTAGATCCACCGCTCACACCCCAAGGAAAAAGAGGCAAGATTCATACCATTTATCGCAACGACGACAGGATCTTCCTCCTTCTTATCCCCTTCTTCCTTCCCATCGTTCATATCTACGTCTTCATCTCCAGGCTTCTCCGACCTCTCAGTCTTCTTCCCGGCAGTGGGGGTGGTGACTTCAGCGTCATCCTTCATCTCAATATCCTCGGCACCATTCTCGACTGGTGGAATCTCTTCTTTTGATGACGATGACGATCCGGCCTTCTTGCTTGTTGTTGCTTTCTTGGCTGATGACTTTGCCGGCTGTTTGGAAGAATCACCACTCTTCTTGTTTCCGGACGACCCGGAGTCTGAGCGTTTGTTGGACCTGAGGGAGCTTTTATCCACCATGATGCAACCGTTGAAGTGATTAAGGATTGTAAAAAAAAAGGATAAATGGAAGCCAAGGGGATAGATGGAGGTAGATGAAGATGAGGGGAGATGGGATAAGGGGGTCAAGAAGGGTGTTCACAGGTTGAAGTTTGGGGTTGGTGGTGGAAGGCTTCGCCCTCACCGTGTTGAGCTCTCTCCTGGACGGCCCTGTGTCAGCAGGATGCGGTTTACGTAGTCAGCAGTGTAACTTAGCACCGCAGCCACAATTATTGAAATGGAGTTGTTAGAATTGCAGTGGAATTATCACAGACAAGATCAATTTGCGACGATTGAGAAAATTGAGCATAGTGATAATATCTGCCCGCAACAAAATCACTTCGAGCCCCACTGTACTCGAGTACTAGCACAGCACTCGAGCATTTGTATTTAAATACGGGAGCAACCACACATGACAAAACGAACTCCAGTCTACAGCCAGGCGACACAGCAACACCCCCACAAGTCCTATCGATAACGACGAATATCACCCACCACCCCTCATACCCACACAATCGCCATCACCAACTCCCCTCTCCATAAGCAAGCAAACAGCGACACATACCACAATACTCCTATAGCCAACAATGACATCTCAACTCCTGCCCTTAGGTATCACCACTCCCACCCGTTTGCAAACTCACCAACTAACAACCGCCCTAGAACTCGTCGATAAATGCGTCGGCTCAAGAATCTGGGTGGTAATGAAGGGTGACAAGGGTTTATTTCCTCTCTCATCCGTCTCAAGCCCCAACTATTGCTACTCCTTAGCTAACCGTCTTGCCCACCACAGAATTTAGCGGAACATTGGTCGGCTTTGACGACTACGTTAGTACGTGCTCTATTGTCCTTCCACTCTGCTTGATTCTGGATTGACTGACGAAAAATAGACATGGTCCTAGAGGACGTAACAGAATAGTGCGCTCCCCTTACCCTCTCGAATCTCGGTCTCAACTGGATTGGAATATTAGGAAGTATAGCTGATGGGTAAACGATATATAGTGAGAGCACTGGAGATCAAGTAAAGCTTAAAAAGATACTTTTGAATGGAAACAATATTTGCATGGTATGTTAGGTCTTATTTCTAAACGTTTAAGAGGGGGAGCTAATTGCTGTATCAGTTGATTCCTGGAGGCGATGGTCCTGGGAATTCGATGGCATAAGTTAGGAGGGTGATGCAGGTGGGAAGAGACGGGGAAGTGAGTAATGTTTGCTAGGCTATGATACATCAGATACTTGCGACGGTAGGGTTAATACATAAATTATGCCCCACGTAAGCAAGGGCGTTGAGTGAATGTGGTGTGTTTAGGTATCATAATTATAAGATTATTATATTGGATATCGGGAGCTACAGTGTGCAATATGCAGCACCATGAAACAAGATGGTCCCCCACAACCCTCAACATAGCATATCACTCTGCCCAGCCTATGATCAACCAAAATATCACAATATTATGACTTTGTGGAGATATTATCTGCGCAGCCATCCCGACCCCGGCAATCCAAACGCACAACTAAAGAAACAATCGAATCGTTCGTTTAAACAAATATTGAGTAGAGCATTAGAGATACCTTATTCGTGATCCGAGCCCCAATTCCGCGAAATACGTCAGGCACGCATCAAACCGCGACTTTACCTCCCCATTTACTCCCTAAGCCCGTCAACTCGACAGCTAGATTAATAACCGTACTCACGACCCATAGGCCAATGAGTGTGAATCCAATCTGCCTCGTCATCATCCATCGGTTCAATGGCACTGCAATCAGGAGTAAAACCAGAGTGATGAGAAGTGTAGCAGCAGATATGACGAGTGTGGAGGAGACTTCTATAGGGTAGTAATCTGCGCCCTTGTGTGAATGAGAAATGGTTGTCATGTAAAGCCCTGAGATACCGATTCCGAGAAGAATGTTTAACATGGGTCCGCCAAAACATGCGGAGAGCGCCATGACCGGGAAACCGAGTCGGGCAACGGTGATGTCAGCCACGAGATCGCCGAGAGAGTTCCCCTATTATCCGTATGAATCAGTAAAATGCACGATGTAATTATCGGGGAAAGGAGGAGTGAATTACAATAGCGAAAATGGTAAGTCCCAGGATTGCGTCACTAATACCAAATATGACTCCGAACGCCTTCAAAACACCCACCACCTCGTTGGCAATCGCGCTGATCCACCCAATGGCCACGGCAAATCCAGCGAAACAAAGAAGATATCTCCACCGGGGCGCCCTCTCTGGAGTGGTGAGAATAAGTAGGAATGCCAGCGCGATCAATCCTCCAAGAAGCGCATAGAGAATGGGTTTCAGCAGTGGGACTTCATCATCTGCAAGAAACATGACAACCATGAAGACTGGGGCGGTGATACACTGTACTGATACTAGCCATCTATTCCACTCTTTCGGGCCAATGCCATCTGGTGCGCTTACTCCATGCCCAGGGCCACTGGAAGCACCGTTGATAGACATCAGGTCTCCTCCCGTAATAGTGCTAACAGGACTTTCAGGTTCCAAAACTACTGTCGGTGTCTTATCGTTGGTTTGAGATCCCCCCTCAACAACAGGTAATGTTATGGTGAGGAGAAACACACTTGGCAGCGCGATAAAGCCAAGACATATTTCCATCAGTGATTTGTCCTTGAACCCTCTAAGTGTAGGGAATAGGGTTCCAAATAGAATTTGAGGTGGGGGAAGTATATGGTATGGCCAGTATTTAAGCACTTTCCAGTTAGCCCCTGCGGACAGTGCGTCTAATGATGCCGGATCTACAGAAGGGGGAGGGAGGCGGATTGAAGGCGGAGGAGAGACTGGTGGGCTGCTAAAGGGTCGTGGGGAGTCGGTAAAACGCTGTGAGCCGGAATCCGATGCTGAGTCAACATGAGATGCGTTCGAAGAGGCCTGGCTCAACGGGCTTGTAGGCTCAGAGTGAGTGGACAAGTATTTTGAGCCTCTCGGATGCCCGGTCGGAGATGGCGGCGCAAGGAAGTCGGGAGTTTTGGCCCGAGTGAACGATGCCCCATCGGCTGTTAGGATGAATTGCGAAGATAAAGGTGTCGGCTGTGTTATGCTGACTTGGGGTGAATCATTTGCGGACCTGCCAAAGTAGACATGATCAACATCGGCTCTAGCAGAATCATTCACTGACAACCCGCGTGATCTTCCAACGTTAGGATCTGCAACGGGGTCATCTTCAGGTGAACTACGGTCTCCAAAATTTCCTGGAACAACCAGGGACCCAGGAGCTGAAAATGACGAAGTGTTTAAGCTTAAGAAGGGGCTATCTGAATATCGGCGAAGGTGGATAGGGCTCCCTTGTAAATTTTTGTTTTTTTCTAGAGATGATAGCACTGCCCGAAACTGCGGCCCGCGTTATTAGTGCTAACTCCAGGTGCATCCAGATAGTGAAGGGATTCTCACCTCCAAGGCACCAACTAGAGAGGGCCTGATTCCGTGTGGTGTGGCTGGCGTAGTATGCCTCTCCATGGGTGGCCTAGTAAGTCGCATGCTATTGCTTAATTCTGCGTACGCTTGTTGCTCCTGTTCTTCCTCGTCGTTGTCTTCCCTTTCTCCTCGCTCAAGAGCACGGAAATCATAAGTGGAGTCCAGGAGTCCGGTAGTTTCACCTACTCCACCGTCCTCATCATCATCATCATCAATTGCTTCCTCTTCTTCGGGTGCGGCATAATGTTCCCTAGCACTTCTTTCTTTTCTCCTTCTTCGTTTTCTTGACTGAGAGGCCCAATGCCATGCCACGACGAAGCACACGTAAAAGCAGTAAAACATCACCATCACGATACATTCCCACATCTGTATCTTCCCATCGGCGAGAAAGAATATACCGAATAATACGGCGACAATGAAGAAGCAGACATCCCGAACAAATGATCTCCTGCCAACCCGGAAGGGCCTCACAATAGCCATAGACCCCGCTACAACCGCAGCAATAAAAGAGGCAGCGCCGATAAGTTCGCCAACAGCAAGTGATCCCGAATTTATTTTCATAGCCGCAAATGTACTAAAAACGTCTGGCGATCCATTGCCGAATGCTAGAAAGGTAACGCCGGCCTATTTATTCGATCATCATATTAGCTCAAATGTGGCAAAGAAGTCCCAGCGGCTACGCACCATACTTTCAGACATCCCCAAAATATTTGCGATGGTAGAAAGATTGATACAGAAGAAGTCGCTCGCTGCGATACCAAGTGTCTAGAGAAAGTCAGTTTCGTGTAAGGTTCTCCTGCCTTGAAGAAAATCAGTGCATCCCCCGCAAGGTGCGCAGAAGCAGGGCGTACCGTAAATAACATTACAAGCCATCCAACCATTATCATGAGTGAAACCACGGGTAGCTTTTCCAGGCGACAGTAATAGAGTCCCAGGTAATCAAAGTATCCCACTTCTTCATCGTCGCAATTCTCCTTCACGAACTTGCATTTGTCTTTAAACTCGTGCACCCGCCGGCACTGCGATTAAGCTTGAAAGTTAGTATCACCTGGGCGCTCATGGGGAAACTGCACGTACCTCCATATCACGAACTCCTACTGCCGAGCCATCTAGACTAGAAGCAGATTCGAAAAAGCTCGGCCCACTCAAATGTTTTGGTGATATGCTATGGCTGGAATCCCAAGCCTGTCGTCGGTGAACTCGTTTGGCAGCGACGTCGGGCACAGCGAAATTTAAAAGTAGAAATAATAGTGCCGGTAGTATTACCGACAGTCGGGAAGTAGAACTCAAGCAGGTCATGGTCGCCGAAGTGAAGGGAATATTTTGGGCGAAAGGTTCAGCGCCAGGGACATCTCCAATATGGAGCTTCAAGGAGATGAATTCCTAGAAACGAAGAGAAGAGAAAGTAAGAGGGGCGGCGGGGTAGTATTTCACGAGTACGGTGGGTTTACATGTGGCGGTACTCCATCAAATCGATAAGAAAAGAAGGTAGGCACTGCGGGTGGAGGTTATAAGTAATAGGGGCAAAAAAGGGACAAGACGGGGAAGGAATCGCCGGTGCCGTGGAGTAGCGATTGACGGAGGTGAGGGGGAGATAGTTGAATTGGGTAAGTTGAAGGAGACAGCCTAGAGCAGTGTCGAAAGCACCGCCCTGAAGAGCCAGCACCACCACAGAGCGACTCAGGCAGCCAACTGATATCAAGCCAGCATGACGAAAGCTTCAGTTGCCTTCGGTACCCACGAGTACGACACAATGATAAGCCACTCTGTTCCATCTTGTGCCACCTTCAGCCACCGTTGCTGTAGATACAGGGATGCCTTTATTGTTTTAGTGTGATTGTGTTTACCCTCCGGGTCAGTTTGGAGAAAAGGTAAACAGTCTTCAAACCCACCCCATACATACCTCTGCTTCTGTTTCCTGCCCTTGCACCTTTAGCATACCCCCCCCTCCCTCCTTCACACGTCCTCCCTCCCCCCACCATCAGCCCCGCACACGCTATCTTAATCAAACACCTAGAATACCCTAGTGACTGCTATCTCACCTTGGATTACTTCGAGGCATCAACCTCACAACCGATTACTGCCGACGCTAGCTTTTAGGGTGAGGCTCTACAGCGGAACGAAAAATGATAAACTCACCTCGAGTCCCTCGACTACGAAGGAGCGGCGGCCACGAATACGCTCCGTCTCCACTTAGACCATCGCCGATGGGTACAAAAATTCCTCTCAACGACGATGTTGCTGAGAAGGCCAAACGGTTCAAGAAGCGCTCCATTCTCCGTGGTCTTCAAGCAAATGAGATTGTTGCGGCAGCATCTCCAGCAAGGCGACAAACGATAGGTTCTGCGGATGATCCAACTACTCCTCGAAACCTTGGTACCCTGAGAGGTGGAGTCGCTGGTGAGGGTCCAATAGATGCAGTTACACCTATGCGCAAAGTTCCTATATTGGCAAACTTTGAAGAATGGATGAAATTGGCTACGGATAATGTTAGTATACCTCCTCGCTCAGTTCTGTCGGGCTAACTAGAAATATCTGGTCCTAGAAAATCAACGCCACCAATTCATGGAATTTTGCTTTGATCGACTACTTTTACGACATGTCGCTTCTCAAGGAGGGAGAAGGCATCAATTTTCAGAAAGCAAGCTGCACTTTGGATGGTTGTGTCAAGATCTACACCAACAGAGTTGATTCAGTGGCAACAGAGACTGGCAAACTATTGAGTGGCTTGGCGGATAGCAACTCCAAGAGGAAAGATCGGGATGGTGAAGAGGGGGAAGGAAGCGATGATGAAGCTGGCGAAGATGGCGAGGATGGCGAAGGATCAAAGAGGCGAAAGCGCAAGGTATCGCCGACAAACCGAAGCCATTGGTCCGTCAGTTTGCTTACGTACCACTAGTCTCAAAGATCTTCAGAAGCCACCCTTGCTAAAGACTTCGCCTCACTGCAAATCAAGAAACACGACCTTGAGCTGAATGTTGACCCTCTATTCAAGAAAGCCACTGCAGACTTTGACGAAGGGGGCGCGAAAGGTCTACTTCTGAACAACCTTTCGATCGACTCCTCTGGAAGGATTGTCTTTGATAGCAGTGATGACAGTGGCCACGTAGATCCCATAGACAAAGAAGACGACGGTATCAAAAAGGAGGACGAGGATGAGGAGCCCAAAGAACCAGAGCCAATAGAGGAAGACAAAGTGGAAATTGACTTTAATGCCCTCCGCAATAAGTTCTTTCCAAACCTCAGTATTTTGGATCAACAAGATATCTGCCCCTCCCTCAAAAACTTCGATCTGGGTGACCCTGCAGGTTCGCTGGATATTCCGTTCTTGAAGGCTTTAGAAGAACGCGGCGATGATGGCGACGTTCTTGCTAGCGACATCGAAGGACCAGATGGGCCAATAGGTGACGGAGACTTGACGGAGAGGCCAGATATGGCTTTTGGCTTTGACGCTGGCTTTGGTATCGGCGACGACGAGGATGGAGATATGGGCTTCGGAGAAGGAGGTGAAATATGGGCCAATGAGACGATCGTGGATGCCGCGCAACGATTCATGAGCCCTGCCAAACGGCCTTTATTGGGCCTCGGAGGTGAAGGCAATGAGGACGAGGATACAAAGGACTTCACAGTGGGTTTCGGTGGAGGGGGCGATGATATCCTAAGCTACTTCGACGAAACCCTAAAAAAGAACTGGGCTGGGCCCGAGCACTGGAGAATCCGGAAACTGAAAGGTCCGCAGAAAACTCCCTGCTATTGACCTGGAGTAGTAATCTAATACTAACATCGAAAGCAAAATTCAGATAACTCCAAACCCGTCAATGCGCCCGTCCGCCAGAGAAAGGAGAAAGAAACATTCCTAATAGACTTCATGAACCCCGAAGCCGAAGTAACAGACGATGTAGTCCGCCCGAAGAAGGGAACCGCGAGCATAAACATGCCCAAGAAAGACTGGAAAAGCAAGTCTCGAAACCTCCTCCCGGACGACAAACACTTCAACTCTACACAGCTCAAAAAGCTTTTCCTAAAACCTAAAGCAGTGCTATACGCCACCAAGAGCAGTAAAGCCGCCAGCGGCGGCAAACCAGTTGAAGACCGTCCAGAGGACATGGACGAAGAGTTCTGGGCGAGAGAAGATATGGCCAAAAATATCCAGGCTTCTTCAAGTATACCCCCCCCCCCCCTGCCCCCTCTCCTTCCAACCAAACTAACATCCCCTCTAGCACCAGACCCCAAAGTGTCCGGCAACTACGATGCCAACTTCTTCAGCGACGAAGGTCTAGGCATCCCAGGGCCCGCAGATGATGATGACGACGACTTCGCCGACGCCCGGGAAGTCTTCTCACCGCCCCCAGACACTCTTCCCCAAGGTGCCCAAAATCCCACAGCTCCCGACCCCTCCCCACTCAACGCCCTGCTCGCCGGCGGCGGTGCAACTCAAGGCGTGGAATTCGGCAACCAGCTCGTGACCTCTAGCCGTCGCGTCCGCCCGGAATACGTACAATACGCAAAAATTGCCAAAAAAGTGGACGTGCGCAAGCTGAAAGAGAAACTCTGGGAAGGGCTATCTTTCAGCGACACGAAAAAGGAGGAGCATCAGGATGCAGGAGAGGAGGATGCGGTAAAGGACGAAGAAGAAATGGAAGACATCAAGGCCGAGGAGCGCAGGTTCACGCAGGTCATAAACGGACTGCAGGAGGTTTATCCGCAGAAAGCCATGGCGGATATTTCCACCTCGTATTGCTTCATTTGTCTGCTGCACTTGGCGAACGAAAAGGGGCTCGTGATTGAAGGGAATGAGGCGCTGTCCGAGTTGAGTATTCGGAGGGATATGACAGCAGAGGGGATGGATGAGTATTAAATGTTTCTAAAGGCGGTGGTGAGGTTTACCTATGTGTAAAAAAGTGGGTGACTGATGTGATGTGGTATATCTGCTTGCCTGTGTGGGCAGGGATGGGATGTGTTAATGAATAAATGACGGGCGGTGGGCTGCTTTTTTCATGTTTTTTCTTTGGTCAATGTTTTACGCGGTTTGGACATTGTACTTGATGCATGCTCTACTTTCTGGCGTCCGGGGTGATTCTACAAGCAGTTGTTTCCTCGAAAAAGGCATATCGTGATAGAGTTGTGTTCTGTATTATTCTTATTCTCTCATTAAAAGCGATTCCTCCGACACCGCTCGCGAGTAGCTGATCCTGCGTAGGAACATCCAGTTGGGGTTGCTTGGTAACCAGACAAGGCCAAAAACATACAAAAATTGCAGGTTTTCGAGTCATTACGCAACCACCATAAGCGGAAACAGGATAGGAGAAATCCCAAATTAATTTGCTATAATAGTACCCACACGAAAAAGGGTGGGGGGTTTTCCCCCTCAATTCTCCGAGAGTAGGGAGTGGAGTGTGCTCTCCCTTAAGGTACCTACCGAGACCGGGGTTTTTGTATGGGAAAGGTACATTGCAACACACCCCACCTAGTTCGTGTGCCTACAGCCCTGTAAACTCCAGAAAAGGGTCTAAAGCGAATATATATACTTCAGACACGATAAATTTCCAAGCCGAGTTTCAAGATAAAATGGAATGGCTCCGAAACCAGCAATTTTGGTGAGTTTTGGCCTCTGTCTGGTTACCAAACGACCTCTATTATATTGAAGAATTTGAAGAAACGAGTGATTTTCTATGAAACGCTTTCCTAAGGATCATTGACCTTTCCCTTTTTCTCACAAAATGAACGCGTTTAAGTCAACTGACTCAAACGGGAGCAGGAGATTGATTAAAAACTTCTGATCCCAGAAGTTATGAGAATACCCTTTTTCTACGCGAAGCCTGAATACCCAAACCTCATACCCATTCTATCATAGCCTCACATGCGCCGGCGTCCCACGTCCATGCCTAACGTTATGATCAGCAAATTTGCTCAGAACCAAGGCTTATTTCTAAGGATTGTGAAGAGAGCCTCTATCCAGTGCTTTGTACTTACCCATTAAACCCGTGTCATCACTCTTGAAACCATCGCCATCGTTAAAAAGGGAGTAGGAAAGAGCCCCCAGTGCAGCAGACCAATCCTTCATTGCCTTCATTCGCTCAGCATCAACATTTACCTCAATTTCAATTGTGCCTTTTTGCTGGTTGATTTTGCCGCGTATCTTTTTGTCAAGAATAAGAAATCCCAAAATTTCTTGGACCTCTGCGACCTGTATCTTAAGTTGCCTGGAAATAAAATCAAGGGTAAACCGGGTAAAAGGAGCAATAAGCTTCAAAAGAGCTTCAGTGCGGATGTTCCGGGTAACTTCGTCGATATGCTCACGGATAAAGGGGTCTGATAGTATTTCGGCCTTGTGAGTCTCCAGTATCGACTCGTAACGGTGAATCTCGTTACGTTGGTATGCCTCTACAAGGTCCGTCATGGCTTGAATACGAGGGTCTGACTTATATCTGTAAGGTTATCAGATTACAGCTCCGGAGAGTATAGGGAGAGGCTTACGGTTTAGTCTCTTGAGATTCGAAAGGATTGATCTCCGACTTCATAAGCATACTAGCTAGGACAAGATACTTCAATACCTGTATTCTCTGGATTGAACCAGCTTCATCGTAGTTTCGAAATGCCTCGAAAAAGTCACTCTGAGCTTCCTTCCAGTTTTCTGCGCAAAGAGTTAGACCTGAATAAGGTATAGAGGTAGTAGTTAGTACAATACCTTCATTCATGTGCATCTTGCCACCACATTCTCGAATGATCCCCATGATTCTTGGATGGGGCACAGCAGAACGAACGCGTAGAGATTGATTATATAGCTCCTACAGAACAATCAGACACGGGTGTTTACAACGAGAGGAAAAAGTCACCTCATTACCTTCATTTTTTTATTATTCCCAGTCTCCGAATACATCTGTATCTCAATGGCATAGACCTCAAGAAGATAAGTTCCTTTAGAAGGGTCATCGCTACCGTCAGGCCTCTGACAAGCTTTGTGAAGAAGGCGGATATTCTTCTGAAGACGTGCATATTCCTTCCTATCGAGCCATAACTTCGCCAGTTTGATGTTGGTCTTCAGCCACAGGCGCTCATTGTTAGTCCCCTGGAATGCCGCAAGCGTCATGTCGTAGAATCTCTCCATGTAAGGCATATCGTCTTCGTCGTTAGAAGATGAGATAAAATCTAGCATATTGTTGAGAGACTTTTCAGAATAGTTGCGTGTGACGGCGGAGCGGATATAGGTGAGAAGTTCCTCAAAGTGTTCAACAGCCTGATCGGAATTACGGGGTTAGCAAACAAGAACAATATGGCCGAAGAGCCGGAATACCCGATCATGCTTCTTGAGTTTGAACTCAAGCTTGATAGCTTGCTTCAAGCCTTTGAATCCCCTAGCGATCACAATTTTTAGCCAAACTCACCTCCGACCTAACAGCTAAGCAAACTTACCAATCGCCCTTTTCCTTCTCCAGCCCGACGACTCCCAGAAACTCGTCTATCGCACCCCGGGGGTCGCTCAGCTTCATCTGCTTAGCATTGTAGTATTTGTTTTCCACATCGACGTCTCCGGATTCCTCCTCCCCTCCATCCTCGTACTCGAAATCGTAATTCTCCGGGTCGGATTCGATCATGAAATCATCATCGGACATGGTTGGGGTTGTACTGGATCAAAAACGGAACAAATACGGGTATATGGGGACTGTGGTGAAGCTGGACGAAGGTGTTGGTAGGTAATGGGATGGGATAGCAGGGCTGGGCGGCTGCCGATTATTCGGTTGGGTGGCAGACCAAAACAGTTTCCCCCTCATCCAGGGCGATGCTGTTGGTGGGGAGAGAGCTCTAGATGACTCAGCCATAATAACTTAACCTGGGTGAGCTAGCGGCAATGTATTAGGTCAATGAGCGAGACTACCGGTCTGCCGCAGGCTATAACCGACTCCTCTTGTCCACCATTATGAATTATTATTTGAGTGATAAATCCGCGCTGGGCGAGCTATCATAATATTATCTGTTCTCCACTGTTTGTTATTACACAATTGCCAGGAGTATGCTCGCTCGGAGACCATCCTACACCCACCGTGTATACTTTTACGGGTACGACACAAAGGATCTCGGATGCCCTCAATATTATTCCGGGATGGCACTAAAAACCCCAGTCAGCCACCCCATGCCAATACGGCACACCCCCCACCCCTCATTCACCGGCGTCCGTGCTTATATATTATAACCCCGACGAAATAAAGCAGCCCTCCCTCTAAACTTGTGTCCCACTGCCATAGAAATATACAATTCTCCCAATATGTCCCTATACCGTCATTGATATGGCAAAACCTCTGATATCGCTTTCCGTCAACACCAGGTTGCTCTAGTTATTGCTCAGGACTGCTGGAACCCTATACTTTGCGTGAGACATTGGTTCTCCTGGGCCTTGACCTAACTTACTAAGGGATGATATGTCATAATTGGTAAATTGTCATAGACAGGTGCTAGCTTACACCGGGTTCGAGATGCAGGCCGGCTCGTTGTGAGCTAATGTCTTCACAACATGTGGCGGTGAACAGGTGGACTTCCGGTGCTGAAATTTCCTCTGTTGTAGATATCATACAATATCATGGAATAACATCAATCCTCCTCCTTGCTGCCCCCTTCCTTTCTCCTCCTCCTTCTCTTCTACTGAAGTCTACGGCTCAAAATGTCCCTTAGCTATATAAACGGGGTAAAGTACAGTAGTATTGTAAGATATTATACAGGCCTTAAGAATAAAGGGAGGAAGGAAAGGAGTTAACAAAGCTATAAAAAGAGAAAGGGAGTTTATACATAGTCTTGTACCAATAAAACAAGTTCCCCATCTCAACGCTACTTTACCCACGCTTGCTTCTGTTCTGGCTCTTTAAGAAGGGTAAGATGAAAAATAGGAAAAGGGAAGATGGAAGCAAGGCGAAAAGATATCGTGCAGTAACCAGAGCGAATCCCCGCCAAACAGCAAAGATTGTGCGATTGACACGAAACTCCAAAATGTCGTTTGCACCTCTCTACCGCCCTGGTTTAATCCACATCCGACATGCGGCCCCCTTGGGGATTTACAGCAGCATTAATACTAGGCCGGATCCTCTCCCATTCATCCCAACCATTACCGATGATTCCGCTGCCATGTGGGGCAGTAGCCGCATCAATACCCAACTCTACTAACAACTCGTCCAAACTGGGGGGTTTCACCTTCTCAAGAAGCGTTGTAGGAGGATCCTTAAACTTGGGTGGTTTCGTGCTACATATATTGGTTCGGTAGAGATATAATGAATGCGAGGAGATTGGAGAAAACTTTGTTGGTATAGGAAGTCCATAGCGGCCAACCCTATGGGTGCCTCCTTTATAGAACCACTCCTCCGAGGACATCTTTTTCACATGGGTGGTCCTCCAATCATCTACCGGGATATTCTGACAGTTAGGGTCCGGGAACGGTTTAATGTGATACTCATTCCTAGTATGGACGTAGTAGTGGCCAGTACGAAAGCTTGTCCATCCGAATGATGCGGGCATGCTCACGACAAGATCGTCTACGAGAAAAGTTCAGATGTTAGCCCAACTCCCCACAATCTTGAGCGATACAGGCTGTCCATACCGGAGTGGGTTACCCGTAAATACCTTCCAGGCAACCCCTCGGCCCACGCTGCCAACTCCCTGTTTCCTGCCTTCGGCTGGCCAAAGGTAACCTAAAAGTTCACGCATTAGAAAAAAAAATCGATATAAATGCTTTATCTTCGTGACTCACCAGGTCAATAGGGGCACCTTCACAGAAATCTTTGTCTGCTGCGAACTGCAGACGCAACAGATATGCAACTGCTCCACCAAGAGAGTGCCCAGTAACAGTAAGGGTAAAGTCCTGATACTTAGGCAAAGCCCATAATCTCTGTATTTCAGCCCTGACGGTTCTATGGATCTCGCGTGTTGCTATCCAGAAGCCCGAGTGCATGTAACAACCTTTGCACATGTGCCTCGCGGAAACAACAATAACCGCTGCGTCTGTGATCCAATTCATTAGGCCAATGGTGCCCCGAACAGACACTACAATCTCCTTGGTTTTCTCATCAACCAACACCAGCGCACCGATTCCTGTAACACCGAATGCCGACTTCGCCCACATCCTTGGGCTAAACTCCGGATAGGTGTTAGAACTTATAATCTATCCTTAGGGCTAGGATTTTGTTTGTCGTGGGAACGCTTACTAGTGAGCCTTCATGATTTTGACCGAGTTTTCTGGAATGATGAAGAATTCCTTTCTTGTCTGTTTTTGTTCATCCTCCATACCCAAGTTTTCGTTCTTGACAATCTCATGCGAGGTTTCCAACTTCTTTATTATTTTTTCTGGACAGTATGCTAAAAAAGCTCGCTCTGCGTTTTTCTTCATCAATTTGAGCTCGTCTTCGCTCACGTCTTCCTCTATGGTTTCATGGGTTAGTCAATATCAACCTGATATCCTACAAGTAATAGGTGCAAAAGACAGATAATACCCTTAGCTGCTGGTAATAGCTCATTAGGGTTTTTCCCAGGAGCAAGCGTCATAATGTCAAATGCACTGATTCGGGCGTCCATCCAGGCCGGAGCATTAGACCCCGAAACAGCTGGGGCGCCGAGGAGTGGCTCCAGAGAGTGCGCGTTCCTCACGACTCCCTCCACCTCCTCGACCCATCGACTTTCCAAGTCCGTCCCGCCTGACCTCTGTGAGCTGCTCGGTGATGGATCTCTCGACCCGGCGCTCCTGCCCACCGAAATAAGTTCTGCCAGCGCCCATAAAGTACCCCATATTACCTTATTGGTGAACATTCTACAACCAAGACAATATAAAGTATATCTTAATCCGCTACTCGTGGAGAATAGTTGAATATATGTATGTAAAAATATAGAAAAAACCGAACAGAGATGGCAGGCATGCGGTGTCGACAAGTGGCTCGTTCCTTGTTCGGAATGAATTATGTCGAAGGGCGCCGGCGCCTGGGCTCGATCAATGCCTATTATTTGGCAGATATATGTAGTTGATGAATTTGCGGTACCAGAGGAAGCTGGTCGCTTTCAGTCGAATGAAAGCGATATAGGGTAGTCTTTAAGTGTGCCCGGACTTATATATACTTGGCTGGATCGTTCACTTATCTCCAGTTGGCCCCGCGAATACTTTATCTATTGCTAAATAGGTAGAGTACATCCTCGCCCGAGGTTGTCTCCATTTAGTCGGTTGGAAGCATCACCGGACGGCTTGCGATCAGTCCGGCAGCCCCAGGCAAGGAACAAAATTCCAGATAGCTTTACTCTTCTCCAGATTACCTTGGTTACCAAACTTGGGCAGTAGTTTACACTCACCGACTCGAATCGATGGGCCGGTGATCACCAGTGTTCTCCTCTTATGCCCAGGTGAGCAGTGCGATCGAGTGTAGGGATGGAATTTCTGGTGACCCCGGCGAAACTTGCAAGCCTTCTGAGATATTGCCTTACCGTCAGTATCCTCCAACGACAGTCCGGGTCCGGTAGCTCGGAAGAATAGAATAGGCCAGGATAGGAGAATAATTTCCTATCATTTCGAGTCCACAGCCCGGCAACTAGACGCAAAAATACTAGTAAGAACCCCCAAACGGGGTAGCCTAGATAGGTGGTGCAGACTACCGGCCCTGCAACACCGATTTACGTCCGATGCTGTGCCAAGGCGACACTGAATAGAATCTGACACTGCAATAATATACCATTAACGATAATGGCCATACTCGGCTGGTATTGGCAAGGGGACGCAAAAGGAATGCTTACTTATAATACCTGAAAGGGCCCGATATATTGCTTGTACTACTACTATACTAGCAGCACAGTATCGAGTGCGAGAGCATCTACCAATAGTGGCATTGCAACGTACCACTACTAAAGCTCTCATGAGGACCAAATCATCCCCTCAAAATGCCGTTAATCGATTTGAGAGATATCACGCAAAAAATAATAATTTGCTCCCCAATCTCCATGTTTCCCTTTTCACCGCCTTCTCCGTGTATTTCCCCTCCTGTCTCCCCTCAATTCCCTATCTCTAGGTCAAGACTAAAAGAGGGAGAGGGAGAGAGAGCGCTTTACCTCTAGCTCCTTGCTGTGCTACCGGTAGCTACAACTCACCGAGCGACGTTGGTTACTAGATCAGAAGACAAAGGTTGAGCGCCGGTCCCGCAGTGCTGAAGCTAACTTTGGTTTTTGCGGTGAACAGAAGAGCGGTTGCCTAGTTTCGCACTTGGCCAAATAATGAGGCCTCCCGGTGAATAGAAGCGTTACTATACCAACGGGTTTCGGTAGGAATGTCCGGCAAGGAGGATTTGAAAGTAATTACTCGGATAACTTAGAGCCCCATGCCATGAGCGCCGTAAGCGCCGAACAAGTATTATCGAATGAAAATTCGACGCATGATGCCAACTACACCACAGACCCTCGCTTAATAGCTGAATTCCAAGGACTGTCCAGGACTGGGGAGCACTGATAGGCAAGCTACATTGATCATGAGCGAGTGCCGAAGAGAGGCTGGTTGGTATTGGTTTGAATGAGGCATGATACAGGCATCGTACTCGAGTGTTACACGGTAGGGCATGGCACCCCATTTGTCCCAGCAGGTGGCATAGGCACTTTTCCATTGAAAGGATGGCTTATTGTGGTGCCGGCAGCACAGTATCGTAGAGTGTAGCTATTGTTGCGGGGGATAAATCGCGTAACGGTCAAACGGTCGAACTAGACTAGGGCTCAACTAAAGGGTAGGGGAAATCAGAAACTTCATTCGCTCTAAACTAACTAACCAAACGTAAGTCTATATAAAAATAATAAAACCATTCTATCGTCTGCCACACCTATCGATCTCTCCTTCATGCGTAATCCCATTTGTCTGCGTACCTCCGTACTCTAAATAACGTATTGGACTAGGAAGTGGATCAGACGGAGAAGTGGATCAGTAAAGATGCACCAAAATATATATATGGAAATCACAATTGACACACAACCCTGAAAAGATGGGATTCAGAAGGGTAGGTGATATCTCTGATTGTACCCCATTTTAGATTTGCTTAGTATTGAGCTAAATTCGAAGGATTTTTTTTTTTAGAACTTCTCGTAGTGAGGATTTGTGCAAAATTCACACACACGAGTACAAACTGATTCACTTCTGCGCCTGATCCACTTCCCGGTCCAGTACGTTAAAGGAAAGACATAACCAGAGACCCCCCCCGTCTAGAACAAATGAAACCACTAAAACTATTATCCCGCCTTGTCCCTCATCTATCCGCTTTCTTTATCTCAGACAACTATCCGCTTCCGTCAACTCTGACAGCTATTACTCGGGCAGGGACGAAAAAATCGGAAAAAAATATCAGCAATATGATCTGGGGGAGTGAAGTAGAGAGGGAAGCACTTTAGAAAAAAATCGGGCTTGGAGGAGTACTCGAGTACAGTGCTGGTGCCGGCATGCGGCAATCTTTTTGGTGTCGGGGAGGCCCGTTCTTTTGGAGTCGGGCTTAAAGAAATCGTATATGACGTAGATTGAAGAGGTACCGAAGCCGCCGATGAGGGTCGCTCAAACATCAGTTTTCTTGGCGAGGTGTTCTAAAAAATAAGATGACCAAGTTAATAATCAGGATCTTTTAGGGCCTTTATGTATCTTACACAAACTTTTAATACCTTGGGATATTTCCCCTCTTTCTTCTCTTCCTGCTACCCATCCATCGAGATAATTATTGAATGAAGATTTGGGAGAGAATGATTTTTGACGGAAGACGACGATAACTTTTCAAGGAAAACTGAGGAGATGGAGTGATGGTGATATTGTGGAGTGTTGAGAGGTATCGGGAGTGTATGAGTGGAAGCGAGCGGTATCAGGAGTTCAAAAGGAGAGCGGCCTCCAGAGTAAGCGAACAACTTGTATTACTAGTTGAACAACAAGAAGAAGATTGAGAGAGAAAGGAAATAAGAGAAGAGAGGGAGGGGGAAAAGGAAGAGGGGCATAGATATTGAGGGGGGACAGGAGGTGAACGCAAGTGGTCACGAGGTGTCACTCGTAACCACAGCAACAGAAAATGTAGCAATGCGCAATCGTTTCAACTGAGAAGTAATGATAGCCGACAATCAAGAGCATAGATTACCACTGACAACTACTAGAATGATAGGAAAGATACAGACAAGCTATATAGTAAAGTGGCTTGGTTCCGCTTTACCATGCTTCCGTTTCCACCAAACTTCCGCAACAAAGAACAAAAGCATTCAAAGAAAGCATATAAGAACAAAAGGAATAAAGAGAGTATAAAGAAGGCCAAACCCGGACAAGACTTGGGAACAATTGAAAAAGACTTAGAGCAAGCATTTGAGAGGAGAAAGAAACCATATTCCAACAGAAAAGATGAGAGCACAACCGTGACCACAGTTTCTGTTGCGAAATGTTTCTGAAGAAGCGTTGTTATTAAGAGGGAAAAGAGAGAGAAGAAACGAAAGAAGGCAACGAACTATGTAGAGAAGCAAACACCAGGAATGCATACGCAGCACCCGGGAACTTCTGGGAACAAGTAAGGACAACATCGCACAGCACAAGGTTCAAGCGTATACATAGAACAATGCAAGAAATGAGGAGTGCACCTCCAGAGACCTATTGTAACAGTTTCCAACATGGAGACCGAGGGCGAAGGGGTCTAACTGTTCGGAGGAAAACAACATACCGGCACTAGGATGTCGCAAGCCAGGGACCTTTGCGCTAACGTTCAGAGAAAGTTTTGCAACCTACACCAAGTTTTGTGCACAGTATTCTGACGTTACTGCATAGTTCGGATTTACGACCGTCGTGGCAAAGCATTCCTCTTTCGTTAAGATACATATATACATATATACGGACATACGTACGGACGCGTAGAGGCATGTACCGTGCCGTATCAGAGCTCGTTTATCATCACGGCCCTGCCTCGTTTCTTCCGAGAGGGGACAGGTGGGGGGGAAAGTGAAAGGAGAGAAAAAAAATAGGAAGGTTTAAAAAAAATGTACAGCTTGAGGAAAAGAAAGAAAAAAACTAACCCATGAGATGAGAACACAGACTCCAATCTAAAGCTTTCGATATAAACCTACTCATCCTTCATTCCTCCTCACTGGACTCGCTCTCGTCGAGCACCCCTCCACCAACCATTCTCGAGAGACTCATGGGGACCACATTTTTATGAACGAGTCCTAGTTTTGGTCTGCTGGTCGCGTCGTCGTCTTCAAAGATGATCTCTGAATCGCCTCCCTGGGCAGCGGGGTCGGGGTCCTCCTCACTCTCCAGGGCTTGTTCGAGTTCTTCTGCGAGGTTGAAGCCATCATCGTCGTCTTCTTCTTCTTCCTCGTCTCCCTCGTCTTGTCCAGGCACCACCACAGGAGAGGCCTGCGGAGGAGCTCTAGGAGGATTCGGCTCATCGTCTTCTTCCTCGTCGGCATCCGATATTTCATCTGAATCCTCTGGAGGTTGAGGGACCATGTCAGGAAAATCAAATACAAGCCCACTACCATCGTCATCCATAGGTTGGGTACTCTTATAGTGCCCATCATCGTCCCCATCGCTATCTTCATTATCCGCCTCGCTCTCTTCTGAGCCTGGGTCTTGGTCGCGAGCACTGGGGCTCGGAATTGCCATGCCGTGATCTCCCGCTGATGGTTTTTTCCCCTCACGAATAACAGGGCCCTTCCCACTGGCCTTCCTGTTTAAGCTGTAGGATTTGCTAACCCTGCTGCTACTGATAGGCGGGCGCCCATCGTATGTAATACCTAGCCCTAATCCACTCTCCTCCTCATCTTTACCACCTTTCTCTCCTTCTGACTCGTCGGGATTCTCTGACAAAGCCCCAGCAGCGATCAGAGCCTTTTTTCTCCTCTCCTCTTTCTCCGCTCGCTGCTCGGCTCGGCTCTTGGTGGTAGCCTTCTTATTGAGGAAATGTCTGTAGTCGAACGGGTTGTCGTCCTCCTTCTCTTCCGCGGAAATCTCATCATCATCCCCGTCTACTACAGGCGGTCGTAGAGGGAGCGGAGGGTGAGCGTTCGCGAAAACCTTCGCATTGAAGGTGAAAGCCGAGGATAGCTTTTCTAAAGTGAAGGTTTGCTTCGCAGGATCGAACAGGAGGATACATTCAGTCTTCTTGGGGATATGCTGAGCACCCTCGTAGACTATATGATTGAAAGAGGGCTGGCTCGGAGGTGTGAGTGTCAAAGTGTAGGGTGCTTCACCGCCAGCCTCACTCTTAGTGAGATGAGGGGGGACACTGTTGGCTAGGGAAGACGGCGGCTTAAAATTATCTACACCACAGGCCAAGTCAATATCAGGTCCAACTTCCGCCCAATCGCTTCACAAAAGAGTAGCTAGCAAAGTAGGTAGGATAGAGCAGGCAGGTGGGTCCACAAACATTTGACACTCGCAAAGAGATCTCCGTCTACATGACCATTCTCTCGCTTGAGGGAGTCGCCAATGACCATGCTGTACTTTCCCTGCTTTGTGACCTCAACAGTCGGCTTCGCCGATTTGTCTGCCGCAGCAGGCATTATAGAGAAAGGTAATCAGAACCCGGTATGATTCGAAGGAAGTTTTGTGGCTAGTCTTTTGTTTCGTCTGTGGGGGTATTCGGTGGAGAGGTGGTGACGGTGGTAGGTAGATAGGTGGGAGGGAACAAACAAAGAGAAGGGAAAGCCTGAGCTGGACGTGTGTGGCAGCGAAAAAGGCGTTGAATGTTTTAACGTAAGCGATATCCGCAAACTGCTCGAGTGCCGGCACAATAAAATTTGGTTGCGGTTGCCACCCCATAACACCCCCACATGCAGATGCAGGAATGAACTTTTGAACGAGTTAATTTAAGCGATGCTTTATCTGAAAAGAGTACGATAGATGGAGGCTGAGAGAAAACGCCCGAAACATTTTCCGAAGGATTCCTGCAGGGCTTATTTAGGAGGGGGGGGGCATTGCTCGCACCCGCGCAGCAGCACCCCGTCGTGAACCAAGAATACCGAATCATGCTCACCGAACCTAGGAGCCTCCCTATTCTCCGATCATTGTAATGATAAGTTTACCGCGAATCCTGAATGTCAGGGTCTATGCAGGGCTCTAATAAACTTGTCCGGTCAAAGGCAACCGTTGGGAAGTCCGTGATGATGATGGGAATACGATAACCTGATTCTTTGGAATGATCCTATGCCGGTGGGAACTGTAGGGGTATTTGGATTCACGCAGATTGCTGATGTTCAGCTATTAACTTATATAAAGAGCTGTATATATACCCGCTGTTGGAAGAATGGGTCCGTGTTGTGGTAATATTGAATGGAATGATAGTACGATATGATGAAGAAGTGATTGATTGCTTGAGGAAAAACTGAGCACACTAACTATCTCAAAGAGAAGGGCAAGCAGCCCTGACTATCTACCATTTGGGAGCGAGACAAATAGGTCGAGCGAACAATAACAATAACAATAAAAGAAGAATGAAGGAAATGCAAGGAGGTATCTTCAATAGTGCCGGAGGTGTAGAGGTATGATAAGGTTTGATGCAAGGAGAAAAAACAAATAGTGTGAGTGACACCACAGTAGTGCCAGAAGTATGTTTCAACAGCTCGGACCAGGGTTAATTCGAGTGATTATACATGAATGAGAGCGGGCACCAAGGTTCGGGGCGGTTAGAGGACCATTATTCAGCTACGATGGTGTTTCGTCTCTTAGCGAATAAATTAGACACTAGATAAATCGGGGGTTGACAGGAATGGGGAGTTTATGGTCTATATCATGCTCATGCCTAGTACTCGAATCCGCTAATAATCGATCAATCATATTATTATACATATCATTCCCCCAAAGTCTCCTTCGCAATAAAAGACTCCAAAAGCCGCGAGGAGAAGCGCACACCCTGAGCTATGACCGCCGCCTCAGCTCTGTCGGTCACGACATCAGTTCCCTTAACATGCTTCTTCAAGAAGAAGAGCACACCACGAACCAACATTGAGTTCTCCTTTATCTTGACAAACACCCTTTTAAGGCTCTCCTCCGCCCCACCCTCTTGACCAAGCGTTTGTAGAATGACCGTGATGAACATTAGCTCCAGGAAAATCTTGGTCTTGCTCTGCAAGTACGCTATGTCAAGGATCTTGAGTATATCTAATCCTAGAGCATCCTGGGCGACCAAGGTCCCGTACATCCTGGAAAGATTGAGGATCTTTCGTATGTCTAGACCTTCATCGCTCTCGCTACCTCCGTCAAAGAGATCCACCTCTTCCTTTCCTCCCTCGCCCTCACCCATACGACGGAATACCCCCCAAAGACTGAAGACGAAGGCCATACGCAGGCTGTTCTGCGCACAGAGCTTTCGGGCAACGAGTGTATAGTAGGGATTATAAGAGGCTTCTGAGCTGCAGCAGTGAATAAGGACACGGGGTATTTCAGGTTCTTGTTTGCGTTTTAGTCGGAGTTTTAGAATACGGAAGTACGCGTCCGTGTAGTCTTCCGCAGACATGATGGCCACGAAGATTGCCTGTCGGACGTCTGTATTCATTCGTTGCTCTCGGGCTAACTGGAGCAGGTCGGTGCCCGAGTAAAAGTCTAGGTCCTCTGGATCTTTCTTGGACTTCTTGGGGGCTTTGGCTGTAGATGTCGATGCGGATTCTTGATTCCCTATCCATGATGCACCGACAAGCCACCATTTCCCCTTGGCATCCGTGTTCCTGATGTCTGTTAGAGAGACACGCAACGGCTCACTTGCCCGTATTTGGCGGTTGTTAAGAGCTCCTAGAAGTTTCTTCATGCGGATTGTTGCTTCTGCGACCACAACTGAGTTAGCAGCTGCTGATTTCAGGCGGTTGTTCTTGAGATTTGTCAATGTTTCGATCATGAATTTCGTTCTGATGCTAAGATTTTCATAACCAATCTTAGAAATGGCAGGCTGCATCATGACAACAAGATCCTTTAAGGAGGTCGGGTCGTCCTGTCGTAGTTGGTGGCCACAATCTAGCCAAATTAGCTAGTGAACTGAACTTAGTAACTAGAGGAGTATCATACTTCTTGCAACTTTCAAGAGTAACTCTGTATTCAATTCGGTTATATCTCCCAGAAACACCCTCAAAAGATCGAAAATAAGCACAGCTCCTATGACTTGGAAATTGTAGAGCTCCGAAATGAAACTCATTAAATTTGTGCATTTCTTGCCGGCACTCGCTGGGTCATCAATTCCGTTCACTTTGCTATAGTATCCGTCAAAATCTTCAACGACAGCTTGTACGGCGTGGGCTCCAAAATCGGTTCCTATGATTTTATATATTCCAGCGACAAAGCCAGCATGTAGTATCATGAAGGTATCTGACAAAGCTGATTGGTCGCCAACAATGGTTATCAGGAGAGTGGAGAGTGTAGAGGTGACATCGCCTCGGGGATTAGTGGTATAGAGTCCTTCCACTTCCGAAAGAATTGGGGTGAGATTAGCTTCTGAAAGACGATTGAGGAGACCGTGGCACTTCCGTCGAAGGTGAGCGAGCTTCTCGGGCTCAGTAGCTTGGTTTTTTCGGAGTGATGGTGGGACGTATTTTGATGTACTGGGAGTTGTGGAAACGCCTTTTTTCGGAGAGGCATCACCCCCTGCTCCTTGATCCTCTATATCCGAGCCGATTCCCATGAATTCATCCTCGTCCTCACCATCCTCATACCCATCCTCGATATCACTCGTATCCTCATCCATGTCTTCCGCATCCTCAGCCTCGTCACCTGGTTCCTTATCTTCCTCCTCTGACTCTTCCTCCTGTTGATGCGCACTCTTGCGTAAGCTCGGTTTATTTTTCCTTGCTCTCTCGTTCGACTTAGGCTGTACCGCCTCATCCTGCTCGATTCCATCCAATCCTTCAAGCAAAAAGTCCAGTCCGTCCTCTTGAAAGGCTTTTGGAAATTTCCCTTTAATCTTCAACTTCTTTTCCAAATACTCAATCTCCATATCGTCTTGCTCAAGCTTCTCCCTCACGGCCCTCCTGAGCACAGGTTTTGGCTCCCACACCTCTTCCTCTTCCTCATCTTTAGCCTTCCTCACTGGCTTCGGTTTCTTGAGAATGGACTTGAGTACTGGTTCCGAACGTTTCTCTTTCATTCCCTTCTTCTCTTTGGCTCCCGATTGATTTCGTTTCCCCTGAGTAATTGGCGATGGAAGTGGGGGGGAGGATGATAGCGAAGCTGGAGGGCCCGAAACATGGCTCGCCCGCCGCCGGCGATGCTGAGACTTGTCAATTATGCGCTCCTGCCGTCTGCGTTCTTTTCTGCCCAGAGGTTTCCCATTCCGTGAGTTCCTAGCGCTCCTACCGCCGGTAGATGTACTAAAGTCGGCTCTGGATTTGAGATTGTCGCCGCCTTCATTTAAATTCTTAGCATTAATTTTGGCAGTATAGGGCGCCTGGGAAGACTTACTTAGACCTAGTTGCTCGAGGACCGACCTCGGTAGTCGTGTTGTGCTTGTTTTCGGCGGCATCACTGGTATTTTTTCGATTTTTTTCGGTGGTGGGGTCGATTGAAGAAGTTTTAAGGTTGCTTGAGGCGGCTAAATCGGGCTAGTTGGGGTGCTCCCGGCGCTGTGGTCAATGACCAAGCCGGTACTGTACCGCACAGTGCCATTAGAAAAGTTCGGGGACAAACGCTAAAACACACCAAATATGCCACATTTCAAGATGCCCCAACACTTAATAGGACTACAATTCTCTGAAATTTAAAAAAATCAAGTACTATCTCAGATTCAATATACTGAGCTGGTACAGCCTCTAGATAGTTCTAAGCTTTGCAGACACTTCTTGGAGTGGTATGATAGTAGTCAGATCATGTACCTAGTGGTTGAATAAGTGATTGGGCCTCTTTGCACTGTTCAGTGGCAAAACAGTCTCAACACTTGTTGAATTGCAAGGTATAGAGTAGGTGTCTTGGAATTCATTTTTAACCACAAGCTTGAATATACACAGCATATCATACCTCTGCTCAAAGGTTCAGAAAAAATGCGTAAATCTTTTACAAGGCATGGTACCCCAGATACAAGGTGTGGTATTTGTGAAATTACAAGGTCTAATTGAGTGGGATGGGCATTTTCTGCTGTGCTGAAAAGTGGCACTTTTGGTGTGTTTTGACGTTTGTCCCCGAACTTTTCTAACGGCACTGGTAACTTACTTGTGCTCGTGCTGCTATATGGTGCTAGCGTAAATTGTGACAACTATGATAGTATTATAGATGATTTTTGAGCTCAGCGACTGCCGATTTATGGAGGCTTTATGGAAGCTGGAAGCACTTTACCATAATATTATTGTCTGTATTATACCATTTTTTCTTCCTTTCATGCTAGGATTTAGGATCAGATCATTTGGAAGTGGCATATTTTTTGACAAAATTAAACTTTGAGAATTACAAGTACGATACTAGTATGATACAATATCTAGAGGCATCTAAGTTACCCAATAAGTCCACTAGCGAGCATTTCCAAATCCGCCAGGTCTTCTGGAGCTTCAGCAGCTTCGATAACTCGTCCCCTAGCTTTCCTGGCCTTCCTTTTGGCCTTCTCCATTCCTTCATCATCCTCGAACCATTTCCTCTGTCTCTTGGGTTGGCTCTCCTCTTCGGCATCGCCATCTTGTTCGGGCTGGTCGCACGCTGCGTCCCCATAAGGCGCCAACTCGACCCGAAATTCATCCTCGTCACTTCCTTCTATTCTTGCTTTCTCCTCTGCGGCACGTAGTTTCTGAATCCTCTTCTTTTCCTTCCTCTTCTCTTTTACCAGTTGTCTATCTCCGATGTCTGCCTCCTTGACCCTCTTCCCTTCTTCATCCAAGAACTTTCTTCTCTGGATCTCTGCTGGCCCTGCCTCACGGAACTTATCCTCATCTTGGAGCTCGTATATCTGATGTGCTTCTCCTTCATCGTCGAAAACAAGTTTTGTGCCTTTGGGCTTATGCTTCACTAACTCCTTTTTGGACTTGAGCATTTTCTCCTTGCGTTTGGAGTCTATTATTATCTCCTTCCCTGGTACCTTGAGCGTTCTCGACGGCGTTTTCGCTGGACCGGGAATGTCGGAATCGTAGCCTGAACGTTTGACGGTCAAAAAATCACCTTCGTCATCGGATTCCGCTCCATCATCTTGAACCAAGTTTGCATAGTGGTCTGTGAGGACATTTATGTTTTCTAAAGATGTTAGAGCTGACGATGCACAAAAAGGGGAGGAATAGTTACTTCGTTCGACCATTCGGTCATATTTAGTTCGTACTTCCTTTCTGTTCTTGGCTCCACCTTCTCCTTCATCGCTAGAAGCGCCTTCTAGAGCCTTTAGGCCTCTAGGTGCATTTTTTATTTCCTTGATTTTTGCAGCATCCACATTCTTTAGGCCCTTGATCCTTGGAGCACCAAGGAGCCCGATACTGGCCGCATACTCGTCTAACGGCAAATCCTCAAGCTTGAACACCTCTCTATCCTTCTGAACACTGATGCTTCGGCAGTAACTCACAAAGGCCTTTTGTCCCAAATATTTGAGTTCAGGATCTTTGAATAGCAGCCCTTGAAGCTGGTTCTGAATACTCTGTTTTTTAGAGTTTTTTTGGCCAACTTTATTAATCGGAACTTTTCTGCTGGTCAATCGGTCTGTAAACTTCTCTTCGCTTGGACACAGGAATAGAAGCGCCTTTCCAGTCTTTTCAAATCTAGCAGTTCGACCAACACGATGGATATACGTATCAGCATCCTCCGGTGCATCTAATTGAATAACCCAATCCACCGCTGGAAAGTCCAAGCCCCTTGCAACTACATCAGTTGAGAATAAGCAACTTTGCTTCGCGGCAGAAAATTTTGCTGTTACGTCTATCCTAGCGCTTTGTTTTTGCTTTCCGTGGAGATGCAGTAGCGGAATACCAATATGCAACTGCCTAAAAGTCTCATACACGAAACGGACTTGCTTACAGGAACTCATGAAGACCACGATTTTCAATTGCAAATGATTCCGGAGGAAGGCGAACAAGGTATTCAGCTTCTCTGGCAAAGGAATGATCATGTAGAACTGGTCCAAACTGGCCGGGGTAGCCGAAGCAGCCGCCTCGTGGACAGCAATATATTCCGGATCCTTCAATCCTAACCTTGCGAGCTCCGAAACACTCTTCGTTTGTGTGGCGCTGAATAGTAATGTCCGTCTCTCTTTCGGCAAATTCTCGATGATGGCATCTAAAGTCTTTCGAAAGCCCATGTCCAGAATCCTATCGGCCTCATCCAAAACCAGCATTTGGACATTATCTAGCGTAAGTCCGACTGTCTGGTCCATGTGTTGCAGCATTCGCCCGGGGGTGCAGACGACAATATTCATCCGATGCAGGGCTTCCTGTTCATCCTTCAATTTCTTTCCGCCGATAACAAGCCCTGCCGAGAATGTATGCTCTCTCCCGATTTTTCGCAGGACGTCAAATATTTGTGTTGCAAGCTCACGGGTAGGTGAGATTATGAGTGCGCCCAAACCATCCATAGTCGTCCATTTCTTCCGATAGAGAATTTCCAAAACCTGCTGTTATCAGAGACCTGATCGCATACAAGATGGGAGCCTTTCCTTACAGGAACCAAAAATGCCAATGTTTTCCCACTTCCTGTCTTTGCAGCACCAAGGACGTCCCGACCTTTCAACGCCAATGGGATAGCCTTCCGTTGGATGTCAGTCAACGTCTTAAAATGCGCTTTGTGTAATCCCGTCAACGTCTGCTTCGTTAAGGGCAACTCTGAGAAACTAGTGACGTCTTTTCCATCCTAACCGTCTAGTTAGTCATTATCCAGCAATTGGAGAAAAGGTGCCGTGTCGGAAAGCGTACGAATTCCTGCACACGAGTCTCTAACAATTGAAACTCTTCCGCATTCCTCTTTCGCTTAAGTTTTTTCGCAGCACTCTTTGTATGCGCTGGGCGGTCTCCCTTTTTCCCTGGCAACCTTACCGGCGGCGGCATATTTTCTAAGCAGAGAATTAATAGTAGCGGTGGTGGTGGTGGTGGGGCATTGCACTTGACGGCAGAGCATCAGATTTTCGCAGGGGCTAATTTTTTTCTGATGCAGGAGTGCACTAGCGACGAGAGGAAAGATACCGGTAGGGTAACCCGGGCTTGGGGGGATCCTGAGGTAAGCGTTTAGGTCCTGATCACAAAGAGATTGGCCCTGAGCGATTTTTTCTCAGGTGAGGAAGGAAATACCGGTATTAGAAATTCTTTGGCGGGGTCAGAAAACGGGAGTTGTAGTCGGTGGGTCGGTCGGCGACGCGATGTGGGCTTTATAAAATTTAATCACAAGCACCGATGCGTGGCGATTTAGGGAATGGGTCTAGAGTAATTGTTTTGGACGCACTGTAATAATGGGTATTATTACCATAAGGTATGATAATATGATAATATGATATTTCTGCTTGTGCTGCGCTGCAGGGTGCGAGGGGTAAACGAGATGGGTTTTTGGGTTACAGTGCAGAGTGTTGACTGCCGTGGGTTCGGGATTGGGAAATGTTGTCGATTTGAGATGCATTCAAGTTATTCACCCAGACGCACACACGGGAATGCGCAGTGTGGGTTCTCAATTCAACCCAATAATAATAATATTATCCTGGGTGTACCAAGTTCAGCATCATGATTCATGATATATTTATCCTGGAGGCGTGGGAGAGCCTGGATATTGGGAGAGCCTGGGAGGAGCTGATGACCAGTCCTTAACCGTCTTCTAATATGCCTTTGACTTGAATTACCTCTTTGGGCACTCTTGGTATCGGTAGTTAGACGCCACAGCAAACTTCTGCGTTTTTTTCACATCTTTTTTTTTTTCACCCCTTTCGTTGGTCCCACAGGCAAGCTGAACCAACCCCAGACCCCCATCCCTCTTTCTTACCCCCCCCTCCCCTTCCAAGACAACTCCTTCAAATACTCACCACCACCACCACCACCACCACCACCACCACCACCATTGCCGCCGTCCACCGTTATACCCAAAACTCAACACAGGCTCCTTCACCTTGTTTGCCTTTCTACCAACTCTGTTTCTCTCTCTACTTTGACCTCTTCATCTCGAAAGGATCTAATCTCGTACCAGAATCACTCCATGGGTTCTACCTCTTCGCATTGACTATCTAGCTACTTTCGAGGGCCAACCCTATTTAAAGACCCCGCACAGAGGAATCTCTTACCATCTCCTAACCAATCGCCTTTTGTTTCAACCGCTACAAAACTATCCACACGACAACCTTCCTCTCAAAATCTCGAGTCACCTTCGTCAAAATCAGTAGAGCAATTCCTGTTCAGGTCCTCTTCTGATTTCATCGTTCGTGCAACTCCAGTGCCTCCGTGGCCCTTTAACTCACAAACCACCAAGTTGGCGGGATCCATTTCTCCAAAGTTCTCCTTCGCTCTCCCTCTCCTCGGTCCACTATCCTGGGTCCTCGGAGCCTCCAAGAAACCTCCATAACTGGCCCTCTGGTTAGCTAATTAGAAGAAGGTCACTGCTTACGGCTACTGTCCATATCACCATCAAAAATTTCCCGGTCTTACAGCTGGGTGAACGTTTCGGCTCCTTCCCCCAAACACGGTTTCTTTCTCCTGCCTCCTCAGCTCTTGTTGAGGGTGATCCCAAACCCTCAGTGCTGTCAAATTGATTGCAACTAGCGTGGTGAGCGCACCTCGCGGCTCGCCTTAAGTGCCGGAATTCTCGGATTTTGGAAATTTTTGTGAGTAGATCCGGATTTCCGTGAACAAGCAGCAGAGATAACTGATTTATTTTTTTACTGCAGATTTTTTTCTTCTTTTTATTAAGGCTATCTCTTCATTTGCAAACGACTCATAATTTGATTTACGGCTGCAATATTTTTACTCAACAACTTACGCTGGATTTCTACTATCTTTATTGAACTGGCCCCCGGAAGAAGGCGGTGGCAATGGACACCCCACGCTCTGAATCGCCTCACTTTACTCCTGCGCCTGCTGCCGAGCTCGATGACCACAGGTTCCAGCCGCATTCTCTTCCTCGTTCCGGCACTATGTCGTCGGACGTTCGTACCCGCCCGGACATATCTCTCATCGTCGAGGGTACCCATAGCCCGATTCACAGAGACTACGAACAGGCTGTGTTGGATGATGACACACGCGACAATAGGCCTGCCCTTTCCCCTGACTGTGGTGGCCGCCAATACAGCGCACGCTATCCATCCCGCTCTTCTTCTCGGGTCTCTTCCACCAGATCGCCATCGCCTCCGAACTCTGTGGATGCGTTTGCGAATCCCGAGCACAGACGCCGCGTTGACCGTTCTGCCACTATTAGCAGTCAAGCTCCTGCCGACCTTGCCTTAGGCCTCCGCAGGACGATGTCACGCCGTCCGACCTTTACGGAGGATGAGGCTACTGGAAATGCCTCCGGCGATGAAGCTCTGCCTAATGCAGAAGAGGATGTTTGCTTCCCGCCTCCTGAGGAGAACAGAATCCAAGGTGGGATTGATTTTGAGGAGATGGATGAGTTCGTAGCCAATCAGTCTCGCGCGAGGCCCTGTGAGAGGAGAAGGAAAATGAGCACTTGTGGGGACCCAATTGGATCCCGATACTTTGACCAAATCAAGGCTAGGGAGGACTCGTCTGCTATTCCTGGTGTTGTCGGAAAAGAGGCTCCCATCTCCTCCACGTCATCTGTAAATGATGAGAAAGTCGAGTTTTGTAATACGCCAACCACCCCCCGCCATAGGCGTGTAAGCAATCCTGATCGATTCAGCTTCTTCACATCCGAGGGTGACGCAACGATCCACGCTCCCGAGATTGGCGACCTCTTATGCGATGGTGAGAATTTTCACGAACTCTTCCGCGGTGGACAAGGCGTCTGGTGGTTGGATTGTTACAATCCTACTACTGAAGAATTGGCTATGCTCATGAAGGCTTTTGCAATCCATCCCTTGACCGCTGAGGATATTCGGGTTCAGGAGACCCGCGAGAAAGTTGAGCTTTTTAGATCATACTATTTTGTATGCTTCCGCTCTTTTGCGCAAAATAAGAGCTCATCAGACTTTATGGAGCCCGTAAATGTCTATATTATTGTCTTTCGCGAGGGAGTGTTGAGCTTCCATTTTGCACCTTGCCCACACAGCGCCAACGTCAGGAAACGGATTAGGCAGCTCCGCGATTACGTTGCTCTCTCATCAGATTGGATTTGCTACGCGTTGATGTAAGTTTTACGATGCTCGTAGCAGTATTGTGAGATCAGCGCTGACTTGGATAAATAAAAGTGATGACATCACTGATTCTTTCGGCCCCGTAATTCACGACATCGAGCAGGAGTCTGACGCTATTGAAGACGGTGTTTTTGTCGCGCGCACCGATGATTACACTCCCATGTTGCGGCAGATTGGCGAATGTCGGAAGAAATGTATGACCTTGATGAGACTGTTGGGCGGCAAGGCCGATGTTATCAAGGGATTTGCAAAGAGATGTAATGAGCAATACCAAGTCACTCCTCGTGGTGAGATTGGATTGTATCTCGGCGATATTCAAGGTGTGTTTGTTCTGTTTTATTGGTTTGAAACTAAATTCACTAATACGTGACTCCTTTTAGATCACGTCGTCACGATGATGGGCAATTTGTCTCACTTTGAGAAGATGCTTTCCCGCTCACATGCCAACTACCTCGCTCAGCTCTCGGTAGATTCTATCCAAACCAACAATCGTGCCAACGAGGCCCTCGGGAAGATTACAACCATTGCGACAATTCTCGTCCCGCTCAACCTAATTTGTGGTCTTTTCGGCATGAATGTAAGAATTCCAGGCCAAGAAGAACCACACCTTTACTGGTTTTTTGGGATCCTAGCAACTATCTTCTTGTTCGTCACTGTGTCCTTCTGCCTCGCGAAGCGCTGGAGGTTCATATAAATTTACCATGTGTTTTGCATTAACCTCCCCCCATGATGGAGAAGAGAGAATATGTCCTGGGTGACGTCTCTTTGGTCTCCTTTTTTAAAGGGGGAGGCGACTCCTCAGGCTTGTGCCTTTGAGATTGCCGTGCCTTTCCCTGTTTTAAATTGCTTTTTTGGGTTTTCCCTTCACTATGTTTATTCATGAGTGTAATAAAAAGTTTCTCTTGTCATTCGCCTGTGCCGCCGGCTTGTTCTTAATGCTTTTCTCGATAGAGAGTAGAATCATACGCCATGGTAATTTGCGGAATTGTAGCACCGCGGGGGGGGGGGGGGGGGGCAAGATTGTGTTGCCCTAGCTCCGGGGCAACATAGAGACAGCGAGGGGGCACAGCGAGCAACCCCATCAAATCTGGTGTTTGCTACCATACCAGAGTTTTGGTGTATTCACCGCCCCCCCCTGTTCGTTGTCTCCCCCTGCCAGCACTATATTATCATCTTAGGGTTTCGCCATGGCCAACCGATCCTGTGATTTCCCAGGGCATTGTGTTTCGGGCTGTCAGAGTGATGGCACATGATTCTGTTCTCTGGTTTAGGTTCATTGATAACTGCACACCCCTCCAGCCAAGCTCTTCTGAGCCGGAATCTCACTGGGTCTCCTGTAGCAGCTTGACACATCGCATCCCATAACAAGCCATTCATCCAACCGAAGAGGACTGTCGTGCTCTGTTGTGCGAAGGCCAGCAGGGGTTATTCTACCGGTGCGTGTCATAGAATATCACTCGTACCAAACTACTATCCACCATATTATCTGGGCACTGAACAGTACTATACGCATACAGGCAGCGCAGGAGGGAAAGCCAAAACTAGAGTAATCGAGTAGATGAAGTAGTATGGATGGTGTCATACTAAAGTGGGTACTAGAGGGAGAGAGGGAAGAGGGAGGGGGGCTAACGACTTCTTGATAATCTGCTGTAGCGCTGTTCTTTTCTCTATGGGAGTGTGGAGCGGGTAAGCTTTAAAATTAAAACGGAGGTATGATATGATATTGGTGTGGGGGGGAGTGGGGAATTCGGCACTGGGTGGGCTTAGTGTGGGGTCTCCGGGATGTCATGTTTAGCCCCGGGTGAGTACGGTACTGTCTAGTGTTGCATACAGTGGTTTTAATTACTATAGGGTAGTGTGTATGTATGCATGTATGCATGTGCTCTTCGTTCGTTCATCAGTTAACCTATCATTTATCCTGTCCAACAAAATTGGCCAAGAGTACTTGTAGCGTAGCCGATTTTGGGAGGGGCGAATGAAAAAAAAGTAAGCGAATTATATAGAGTGAAATGTGCCCCAAAGATTCTTACATATTCTGCTGAACAATAGAGCGCCTAAGTAAGAAAGAGAAAAGTGAGGATGAAGGCTGAAAGGAAAGAAAAAATCAAGAAAAAATCAAAAAAAAAAGACAACTCCAACCATGCAAATTAGAAAGGAAAACCCGGCGACACCATCTTGCCCTACTATACCAGGGCCATTTCTACCTCCCCTTATACTATAATGTGAACGAGTGGGTGTCTACCCAGCCTTCTGCGCACAGCCATAGTGCACGACCGCCCCGCTACTATCATCAGCCCACTCTAAGGCAAAGGAAGAGAATAAGAGCTTACCTGGCTAACCTGAAAAGAACACTCGCCCCTAACCTCTTATGACAAACGCCACAGCTCCTCTCCTCGCCCACCACTACCGCGACTCCTTGCTCCTTCAGCAGGCGGTCTTGCACATCCACTAGGTAGCTCTTTCTCAGCATTGCCGTTAATCGCTCAGCACTGGCCTTTGAATTTGCGGTTCGAATGCGTGATTGGAAGTATGGTTCTAGCGAAGCCATTGTTGTCTTCTCCGGGATGAGGGCCAGAGTTTCTGAAGCTTCGAGACGAGCGCCGTGACGGGAGAGTAGGGTTAATGCTGGTGCTAGGTGAGGGGTATGCGGGGGTGGGGGGCGGAGGTAGAGTGTTAGGAGGGTGTGATAGATTGTTGGGGTGGTGGGGGATGTTAGATGGGTTCGTTTGCAATATCTGTTCTTTGTCAGCACCAGCAACGGAGGGGGGAGGGGAAGGGGGGTACTCTTCAGCTTTAACATGATCGTGTAGCTTGAAAACATAAATCTCCAACGCAGCTTTGTGCTGACCCATATTCCTGAGGACGATCGCCCTTGCTTCGTAAAACGCCGGGTCCTCTCTGGGCAGCCAGCCTAGGACTTTCTCACTGCGGTACTGTTTACTCGCTGTCAAAAACGCAAGTAACTTCTCGCTGTGATGCGCAGAATCGGGCGTCTGCTTCAACGTGCTCAAATAGAGCCAGATCAACCGGGTGTGGAACTCGGGCGTCTGGTCACCCAATTCGTGTATCGCATGTTCGAGGTACTGGATTGCGAAACTAGTGGAGCGGGATTGTAAGTACTCGACGACCTTTGAACGGGGTAGGGATTCAGCGTTCTCGCTGTCGGCTGTGAATATTTCCATGCCAAAGCTGGGGTCTGCTTCCAGGGGCCATTGTGAGAACTCGAGGATGAGGTCTATGTGATTCGCTTTCAAACTTTGCAAGTAGGCGATTGTCCTGCGAGGTCCGCAGAGTGAAGGAGCACGCTCGTCTTCGGGGCCCTTGCCGAATTGCAGAAGAAGTTCTAGCGCTTCGCGGTGTAGCTCCCGCTGATAGAGAAAGTCGATGAGTTCCGTGAATTTCCCGAGTTCGCGGAGCTTCTCGCTGAAGACTTCTGGGTCACCGTGTTTTTGGATGCGCACAAAGGGGCCGACCAGGCCGGGCCGTGTGATGATGTAGATCTTAAAGAGGGTCGTGTCTATTAAGCGGGCGGCAGTGAGGAGCTTTTCGGTTCGTTCGATATAGGCCTCTGGGGATTCCTCTAGTGGTTTGCCGGCGGCGAGGAAGCTGGCTTCGAAGGGGTCGCGGTTTGTGCTGGAGGTGCTGGAGGCGTTGGAGATTATATTTGCAGGGTCGCCGCGGAGAGTACCATCCGAGTGGAAGTATTTTGATAGCGCTTGACGGGTGTCGTTTAGGTGTGCGGAGAGTTTATCTGCGGCTTTCTCGAGCTCGGGACCCTCTAGGACTGGCGGGCCGTCTGGGATGGTTTCCGTGTGTTTTACCGCTATACTTGCTGCGTCGTCATCTACGTGGCTCTTTCCTCCTCCAAAGCTAAATATTGAACTCGCATCGCCGACCTTTTTAGTCAGGGATATATTCCGGATGGAAGACGTCTCGGGATTTGCTCCGTTCAGTTTCTTTGGTATTGGCGTTGGTGGCTTCCAGTTCAGCGGGGGGGGTGTCTCCGACTTCTTTGGCGTAATGGGCTCAGCTCCTGTTGAGCAAGCCTCACACTCGGGGGTTCCGGCCCGACTTCCAGCATCTGAACCGTCCGCCGCCCCCCCAGAGTCGGTAGAGTCGCTGGCAGCAGTATCACATATGGACAAGTCACCAGCGATAACTTTCGGGAATAACCTTATTACTCTTTCAGGAGGGGCCGATACTTCAGTGAACAGATCCATGCTTTCTCGGTATTTCCTCTTTTCGAACAATCGCTCTGCCTTCAGCATCTTCACTTCTCGAAGTTGCTCTTCTTTACTATCTAGGAGTACACTTTCCAAGATTTCAAGAAGACTTATTGCTTCGTCGAGATGGTCCCCTCCTATCAACTGCTTGATTTGCGTCTCGTAGTCCGCTGCGGTCATCCGCCAGACTTGGCTTGAAGAAGCGATGTAAAACAGTTTACCAGCGTGGACAAGTGATACATTTGGTGGGGGCACATGGAGTATTGAGACGCTATTCAAGTGGATGGTTTGAAGTAGAGTATATGTAGATGGGTTGCGAACTTCTAGATGTTGCTTGGTGGTACTCAGGGATACCAGGTATGGATATGAGAAGGCGACCGCATCTGGAGAGGCTGGCCATGGTACCGGTCGCCTACCCGGAACGATTGTGCCCTCTGAATCAATGAATAACGTTGTAGCTTGCAGCCGCCAACTCAGTTAGATGCAAACGCGAAACAATATAGATTTGGAGTACCAGTATACTCACAGTCCTTCACCAGTAAAAGGTCATCTCCACCCAAATGTGTACTCAAGGGCTTAGACCCCCAACCTCCCATTCCCATATAGGCTCCCCACCCAGCAGCCTCGCTGCTAGCAGGCCCAGAAGCTCCACCACCCTTTGTTTCTGGTGGAACAATCTCCTTCGTGACTCCAGTGCGTACATCAACCACGACAAATCCACCGGCAAGTCCCGCGACAACCTTTCTCCCAGAAGCCCAAGTAAGCGACCTCACAGCGCCGCTCAAAACCACCTCTTTCCCTTCCAAGAACTCCTCGTCATGCCACGAGTACAACAACAACCGCTTCTTAATGCCGATAGCTAAACGACTCACAATGCTGGGGATCTGGGTCTTTTCATCCCGTTCGATATTACTCGTGACGGCAAAGGTTGAGGCGCCTTTCGTTTTCGTCAGGGTCTCGGTAAGGGTAAATTCGTTCAGGTCATGGATGTGAACATAGTTGTCGCTGAGGGAAACTAGGATCTGCACTTCTTTGATACACGCGAGTAGTTCTATCGACCGTCGGGAGAACTTGTCGATATTGCGCAAGAGCTCCAAGGAGATCTGGTCCGAGTCCGGGGATAGAACCTTGTAATGCCGAAGGGTGCCATTCGAGAGGCCTAAAAGTAACTTGTCACCTGTAGAGCCTTCATCAGTCGCGGCCTCTCCCCCATTGCAGTCGGGAAAGGTGAGGAAGACGAACCGTAAGCTAGCAGTGATTCGATCTTGAAGCGCTCTTTCGGAGCTAGCTCAAAGATTGAATAGGCATTGAAAGCGTTGAGCATGGCTACCGGCCGGCACAAGAGCGGCAGAGGCAAATGAGGAGTGAGGAGTAATGTCGGAGTTTCGTGTTCTATCGAGGTTTAAAGGTGGAGAGAGTTGGAGGGGGTGGTGTTTAGCGGAGGAGCTGTGGTTTGGGGGTTGTGTGTGGGCAAATGCTGGCGCCTGTTGTCCAGCTGTCTTACATACAGGATTAACCTATTATCGACGCAGGTTGCATCCCTAAACTGCCGAACCGACCGTTTCGCCAAGCCCAGAGTGCATACTAGAAGCTGTCTGCATCGCGGACTTGGACGAATAGAGATTGAGGGAGGCGATAAGTTGTGAGGCCTTTCCCCCCGCAATTGATGTCTGGCGGGCGAACTCAAAGGCCTTACCGGTACTCAGTATTCTAGACTCAGATATTTAAACTTGAATAAATGATGGAAAGATTGGGATACCCGAGCGAGATGGTTCTATCCCATGCTCCTGATGCTTAACCTTCCTCAATGATTATATAATTCAAGACAGCCTTGGGGCACGCATAAGTTAATGCATGTTGGATTTCTTCATACCTGCTCACTCTAGGCGGAAATGTGACCCGAGTGGTATTTCGTGATTCAAAAGCTCAACGTTGCTATAAGTTAAATGATAGTCTATTGGTTATGACAGATATTTTCTCTTCTTTCTTTTGAGATTATAAATTGGTGGCGGTCACATTCGTGGGGTCCACGCATACCGTAGTATCGTAACGTTATGTACTCGTACAGTATCATTGGCCCCAGTTCTTGAAGATATGCCCCGCAACAGTCGAGATACTGTGTGGTGAGACCGGGTCTATGTAAAACGGCTTCCTACGCCTTCCTACAGTAGATCTCGGGAATCAATCTCGCATGATATCCTAGCCCAGATACAGGAAGATCTTGGCCCAGGCTCATGTGCTGTGAAATACTCTCAAGACCGATTCCGCGGACCTGGGATAGTAGCGGCCTTGGGTATTTACGTCTCCCTCGCAAGATCCACGTAAGTCGCCCTTTAGACCCCTTCTTGTTGCCTGTTTGCAGTGGTGATGGCTTTCCTACCTATTTAACTCCGCGCGGGCTTCCTCCTCCCTTCATCTCTTCCCTTCTCTCCTCTCCACCCGCAGCCCCTACCTCCGGGCCAACACCTCCCTTGAGCTTCGTCTGCTCTTGCTGCAATTGCGGACAAGAGCTTCGTCCTAACCTGCCCTTACTCGGCCACCGGTCGCAGACTTCCCCGTAGACAATACCCTCGTCAGTCGGCCTTGTCTCAACTCATTCACTATCCTGCCCGGACGATTCAGAGTAAGTCCACACACAACCCCCTCTCTACTTGTGGGTTTGTGGGCTCTTTGTCCCACCCTTTCTTATACCTCTCCCATCCCCGACTAGTGCTACACAATCTCTTCTTTCCTAATTCTCAATCTGTCTTTTCTTTTCTATCAAACCTTCGGGCTCGGGGCTATTATTAATATAGTCCCTCTTTATTCACCCCGCCTCTTGTCTTTGCCTGTGATATTTGTTTTCGTCTTTAACCCCTTCTAATTAACCTGTCTATTTTTGTCCTATTTTACTTTCGTGATGGCATTAACGGTGCGAGTGATCTATCGTAGTCAGGGCTTGCAATAATGTCTATGCAACTTCGCCCTAGGGCTTCCTCGGGTCTGTCCCCCGCCCCTTATGCCAAAATTGGTAAGGGGAGAAGCAAAAATACAAAGGCCAAGGTTTTGGGGGCTATCACCGAAGATGGCGTTTCCAATATGGACAGTGTCAAGAGGCAGAGAGTTACCCATCTTAAAAATAAGGCTATTAGGTGGGCTAAGGCACCCAAATCATTTCAGTCCGAAGGAGATGAGCAAAAGGTTCCCCTTCCTAACAAAAACGCTCTAAGAGTGGGGACGGTTGTTAAGAGAGAAGCTGCCGAGGACGAAGCCGTAAAAGAAGAATCTGATGAAGACACCAAATCCTCGGACCTTCTTGACGACCAGTCCGACATTGAAAGTGGGATCAAGGCCAGAAATAGGAAACTGGCTTACGCCTTGGGCACAACACCTTTTCCTAACCATAAGCTTCCGACACCCCAAGACGTTGAAGAGGTAGTTGCCCTCCTTGAAGCAGCACATGGACCAGCAGTTCGCCCTGACAAGGTCCCAAAGCCGGATAATTCTGTCTCTGGATGCGGGGAAGTTCCATCTGTCTTGGATGCTGTAATCCGCACACTTCTCTCGGCGAATACCCACAATAGTAATTCTTCAAAGGCGTTTGCAGGTCTCATTGATCGATTTGGCCTCGTTCCTGAGTGCGCCGAAGCTGAAGGGGTCAAGGGGAGAAGTGATGCAGGCACTGTGGATTGGGATGCCGTGCGTAGGGCTGATCTTGGCGATGTTGTCAATTCTATCCGTAAGGGCGGCATGGCTCCTACAAAGGGTAGGAGAATCAAGAACCTTCTTGATGTTGTCTGGAAGGAGAGTATCGAGCGCAAGCGTACCGAGAGAATGAAAGCTGAGGGTTCTACTGAGCAGGAAGATGGTATCAAAAAGGGAGAGGCAACCAAGAGGGAGCTTCCCGATAGCTATAATATGGGTGACGAAGACGGTGACCTCTCTTTGGATTACATCCACGAACTGTCTGACGGCGAAGCTCGCGAGAAGCTCACATCTTTCGATGGTGTCGGGCCCAAGACAGCTAGCTGTGTCATGCTCTTCTGTAATTGACTCCTCCTTTCTGCTAAGGCTTCGACCACTAATGCCTCCTTCCAGGTCTCCAACGTGACTCCTTCGCCGTGGACACACACGTTTTCAGATTATCCAAGCTTCTCAAATGGGTCCCGACAAAGGCAACCAGAGAGACCACCTACGCCCATCTCGACGTTAGAGTCCCTGCCGAGCACAAGTACACATTGCACAACCTCCTGATCCGCCACGGGCGTACCTGCAAAGAATGCAAGGCCGGTCCAAAACATAGGGGCAAAAAGCGCGCCTCTCCCGAAACCTCTCCAGACCTCTCCCCTGAACCTGGACCGAAGATGAGGAAGGTTTGGATCGGCACCGGGATGATGAAGGAAATCCTCGTCGAGGTTCCGGATATTGGTCAGGAGGGCGAAACAGAGTCCCAGAAATGTGTCCTTAGGACTTTGCTCAAGCGTCAGCGCGACGAGAAAGCTAAGGCTAAAATAAACGTCAAGGAAGAGCTAGATGTGAAGATTGAGGGTGGATGTGATGTCGGTATCTAAACAGAAGATTGGTATGATACCACCATCGGTTTCGAAAGGGTCCTCAGTGCTGGAATTTCTCGGATTTTTTTTTTCAACCAACTCGATTTCCCACAACCTATTTTACTACTTTTAGCTATGAAACTTACCCCTCTCTGCCGGAGGCCCGATATGAACCTCTGCCGTGGCATTGAAAGAAGAACTAACAAATCGACGACTTTTCGATAATAGGGTGTGGGTAGTGCACCTCTCTATTGCCGTGATCTAATTACTTAGGAAGTGGCTTCTGTTGTATGTTTTTTTTCTCTATTATAATATCCCTTTCTCCTTTTATCCCTCCTTAGGACCCCTTGTTAAATAGATCATTTCTACTTATTCGATACGGATGGGTGCCAAGGCACACCGCTGGCTCTCGAATTATTGTCTCTTTTTTATATACCCCCCCCCCCCCCCGACCCCCTTTGTTTCTTCTTGTGGACTTGCCTTTTTTAGTATTCTTTCTTTCAGCTAGGCGCAAGTATAGAGCTCGGCGCCGACAGTTGATTTTTACCCTACTTTCCTGCGTTGTTATGATATTACGAGAAACATATTTTAGCCCTACCACACAACTGTATATCTCTTTGCTTCATTTTCACTTTTCTCTCACGAATGTCTTCGGCGAAGCTATTATTACGAGATGAGTGCTTCACGGTCGACATTGTGACATGACGGAAATAAATATAATCTTTTTCCTGCTCTTCTTTCTCTTTTCTTTCTTTTTGTTTGTAAGGGAAGAGAAAGAAAAAAAGCCCAGATTTCGATGTGTGGAAAAGTTTCACTTTGGTGATTTACTACAAATACCGTATCGTGAAGGGCATATGAACCGAACTAACAACGGTGGTGAGGAAGATATAAACTTTTATGGAAAACTTATTTATGATACACTGTTCCCCAACCCACTTATTCAGGTAATATTAGACTACTCTCCATCATAAAACCCCTACACCTCCTCACCACCTCCCCCCCCCTGCTTCCCCTTACTCCTCCTCCCCTCCAGCTTCCTCCGCTTCCTCTTCAACCCCTCGACTTCGCCTTCCTTCTTAGCATTGGAGTAAACCATCTTCTCATATAGCTTTCTCTTCCTCCGACTCATCATAACCTTCCTCATTTCCTTCTCGTCTTCTTCCTCGCGTTGCTGTCTGGTCATTTTTGCCTTGTTCTTTCTCTTCTGCTTCTTCATGGCTTGCTCAGAAGGGGTGGGAGGTTTGGTACCGGCAGCTTCAGCGGCGAGTTCACGCTGGTAGTCGCTCTCCTCCTCCTCTTCTTCTGAGGACTCATCTTCGATGGGGGTGGCGGTGGTAGGAGGCGCAGGGGCCGGTTCGGGTTCAGACTCGGAGGCTAGGTCTTCTAGCATACCGTTGTCGGAATCTTCCACTGCTGCTTCCTCTTCGTCTTCGCTGTTTTCGGCGTCTGGGAGTGCAGCGGTGGGGTCATATCCCTCACCGGCCTTAATCCACGGGCTCAAGTGCGGTGGTAGTAATGCTCCAGGGGCGTACTCCCCCGGCGGGAGCAGCCTTCCGGCGTTAATGCAGTCCCAGATGTACTGTGGCTGGACATATATCCTTCCCGGGACTCTCCCTGCAGTGGCAGTGGCGGTGCTAGCAGTTCCGTTGGGGGCGCTGTCACTGCCCGTGGCAGAAGGAGGAGGAGGGAAGGAGGGGGGCCGGTCCACAATTTGATGAGTTATACTTGTGTCACTAGGATCCTCGGTGTATGCACCTGCACCTAGTACGGCGTCCCAGCCAATGCGCTTGCAACCCAAGGATCTCAGGAGGAATTCTAGTGGCTCGCGGGGCGTTTCGCGGGAGAGGTAGAAGGTGGTGTTTGAGAAGAGAGTTGTTGGGGTTGAGGCTGTTTGTGACAAGGTGGGTTGGGGGAGCGGGTCGGAGGAGGAGGCGGCAGGGGTGAAGGTGTCTATTGTTAGGTCTTCTCTGGGCGCTCCTCCACCTTCTTCCTGCTCGGGCTCGGCGATGGTGGGGGCAGTGGAGTCTTCATTTGTCAAGGAAGCGATCTTAGCATCCAAGGTGGCCATCTGCTTCGACACATCCTTCTTCTCCCCAGCCTCCTCAGTGCGCTTCTTCTCCTGATCCCCAGTAGTAAAAAGTCCAACAGCCCCCTGCCTCTCAATCACAAAAGCCCCTAGCCCGCCCGCATTCTCATCCACATCCTTATCAAACGTAGGCGGGTAGACGAGCCCCTCGACAGCATACAGCCTGAAAAGCACGAACCCAACAAGCGTAGTATAAAACTCCACGAATGTGTGCATAATCCGAAAATCCACATCCACCGGAACATTCTGCGCGAAACCGTACGGGACCAGCCAGAGCACCTCCTGGCCGCCCCCGACTTCAGCCTGGTAATAAATTCCCTTGATGCTCAAAAAGCTCTTCCGCAGCGCACCAGCACGGATAACGTAGTGCGCCCACTCCTTCACGAGTCTGGCACAATTGGCCACAGTTGCGGGAGGCAAGTTTTCATTCATAGGCAGACTGGCGAAGAGGTGGATCATGGAGAGGGCATCATCCAGGTCGCGCAGGGCGTCGGTGAAGGTTGGATAGCGCTCCTTCACGATATGGTCTAGCCGGATTATTGGCTTCTGGGTAGTTTCCAGACGTTTTGCATCCGAGAAGTCGCCGCGGCCGAGGGCCTTTTGGAGCTTCTTTGCAAAGGCTTTGTGATCGCGGAATTTTTGCAGGACGGGTTCGTGGAGGAGGTATTGGATGTCTTTGGTCTATCACATCCCACCTCTTACATTAGCCATTTGGGGGGGGGATCAACAGGAGAAAGTTTACACACGTAGTAAAAAGTAGTGGACTGAGTAGACCCTTTGTTCGCTTTCTTCTTATTCCTAGGCTCACGGGGGTAAATTCCTAATTCACACCCATCCATCCATCCATCCATCAGCAGCTGCCCTTTCCCCTCCTTTACTAAGAGCAAGCAAGCGGACCTTTAAAAATGCACAGCCTCCGAAAATCCGGCAGCGAAACCTGGAGCTTTCGAACGGCTTGCGTCCTCGTTATGAAGTTTTTGGCATTGCCGGAGACCCCTGTTGTCAATTGTTAGCTGCATATCCCTTTATATAGTACTGAGCGATTGCAGTAACACTTGCCCTTCTTCTTGATTTTCGGCATTATTGATCCGTTGTGATTGAAGGTGAAGATTCGATTGTTAGGAGGTGGTTCGAAGAGGAAACTTTACTTTTGCTTTGGTCTTTTTTTTTTTCAGAAGAAAGGCTATGTGGGGTTACCCGGCTGTATAGTGGGGTTGAGATATCGGCAGTGGGTTTGATAAGATACAGAATTTTGAGCTTATTAATTATTTTATAATAGTATATAGGAGTTTGACTTAGTTAGAATAAGTGCACAGCACAGTGAAGTTAATGTTTGGGCCCGAACCTATTTTTTTTTTGGAGGATGAATAATTACTTCTGCCGTTCTTCACACGACGTGATCCACAATCGCGATCCATAGTAGTGATATTCCATGATTGAAAATGGTCCACTCTCTAAACACCACGAAATGGAAATTTGAGAATATGACAGTCTATCGTATGGGCACTTCACGCTATCAAGCTGCTATTCACCGCATAATTCCCACCCCCACTCCCAACCCACCCGGCCTCACCCACCCCCATTCGCCACCGCCCTCTCCGTCTTCGCCAACAACTTTTCCACAATCCCCTCGAACACCGGACAGAGCTTCGACTCCCCATACCTCTGTAGCAGCTCCACCCCATCTGTTGTGTCCTTCTGCTCCTCGAGCATAAGATTGAAAGCCGGATCAATCGGCACAGCGCCGAAAAAGTCCACGCCAAACTGCTCCGCCATGCCGGCACCGCCGCCACTAGAGAAGACGTTCGTGCAGGTAGAGCAATGTGGACACACGAAGCCACTCATGTTCTCGACCACGCCGAGGATTTCAAGTCCTACCTTTTTGCAAAAGTTGAGCTCCTTGCGCACGTCTGCCGTGGAGATAGCCTGCGGGGTCGTCACGATGACGGCGCCATCGGGGGATACGCTGCGGAGTTGTTCTGCCAGGGATATGTGCTCGTCGGAGGTTCCTATCGCACACCTCGTATTGGCCTCCGCCTCCGCAGGAACAAACATGAGAGGAGAGAGGGTGAAGTAAAAATACCTGGCGGTGTATCAACCAACAAATAATCCACATCTTTCCACAAAACGTCCGTAAGGAACTGCCTGACCATAGCCGTCTTCTTGGGCCCCCTCCAAACAACGCTGTCTCCCCGGTCCCGAAGCAGGAAGCCCAAACTCATACACTCGATGCTCCCCACACCATTCCCTGTTGAATCTGAGTCTCCGACTTTCACGGGGACCCAGCCCCCGGGGGCTTGGTGGACTTTTTTCTCCTCCACGTTGAACATTCGTGGGATGTTCGGGCCTGTCAGGTCTATGTCTAGGACTCCTACTTTTTTGCCGGCCCTGGCCAGGGTTAGAGCGAGTTGAACGGTTACAGAGGATTTACCGACGCCGCCTTTGCCGGAGAGGACCTATGGGGAGTTAGCCGGTGGTGCTCGGGGGGAGGGGAATGCTTGGCTGAGGGGAGGGAGGTTTACTAGAACAACATGTTTTACGTTTTCCAGCATTTCGAGATCGATTAGAGGTTGACGTTGAAGGTGGGGAGGAAGGAGGCGACTAAAGGTGGTGGGGCTGTCAATATGTATGGGAGTGGTGCTTATAAACGAAATTGAAATTCATTATTTATCATGGGATGTTTGGCTGCTTGGTGATTTCGAAGGCAGGCAAATGCAGTAGACCACATAACAGATTACAATTTCCTATAGGAAACAAAGCATCAATGGACCCCATCACTCTTTGCACCTGGTATCCCGACACCTAGAGATCTCGGAGTAAAAGACCCACTTTGATAGAGCTCGGGGAAGGCTTGGCGGAATATCTTCGCTGTCCTTTATCGCTATGGGGCGCCTTACCACCCAACCTGGGTTCTCATCCCCGACACTTGTACCTTACAGCAGCGGATGCCGTACAGAAAGAGCCTCTCGACTGCAATACCCTGCTGTACCACACCATCCCTCCAGCAAGCAACACAACCTTCACTCACAACACCCCCACCTCCCCCCACAACCCGAAAACCATGGCAACCCCCTACACTCGTTTCGAAGTAG